>VTLG01014254.1_pt1 | contig 13543 bp, 16 predicted proteins | sample 4694571 | NCBI WGS metagenome assembly VTLG01 (sample SAMN12604809, study PRJNA352737) | marine metagenome | biome: ENVO:00000447; feature: ENVO:00000209|ENVO:00000569|ENVO:01000036; material: ENVO:00002151; isolation source: viral sequences binned using virsorter ...
GTGTATCTCTGGATAATCTTAGGAAGGCCACTATTAACTGGGTTCTTCAACCCCTAGGTATAAATACTACCGATAAATATTTGGACAAAAAATTTTGGCTGGATGCTAGCGATAACTTAATGTATCAGGGCAAGGCACCAGAATTTTCTGACACCAAAGCAGCCCGTATGCCAGCGTTTTTCGAACATGCAAACACAAATCTACCCAGCTACGCTTAATATACACTCGGAGAAGCTGGAGAAATTAGTAGAGGATTTAGAATCTAAATTCCCTAACGAACCAATCCATCCTAAAGAACAACTACCATCCATCATGTACCGCGCTGGTCAAGCCAGCGTGGTGCAATATGTTAAACAATTATTAGAAGAGAACTAATGTGTATAAAAATTGGAGGATCAGCTCCTCCTGCTCCTATGATTGATCAAAGATCAGCGCCTACTGTATCTAGAATACCGGATCAATTATTAGAGTCAAAATTACCTGATAAAAAAAATATAGTAGATGAAGATGATGCTAAGACTGAAGTCAAGTATGGATCATCAGCTAAACAAGGTAGTGTAGCAGCAGGTGCTAAGCTAGGTACAGATGCGTTAAGAATACCTCTCAATACAGGTACTACAGCTGGTAGTAATACTGGAGGAGTAAATGTATAAGGCAAGTACACGATACTCTAAACTAGCTACTAATAGATCTCAGTTTCTAGAGACAGCTGTTGAGTGTTCAGAACTTACCTTACCATATCTAGTACAACAAGATACAGGACAACGTAGTGGTAAGAAACATCTACTACAACCCTGGCAATCCGTAGGAGCTAAAGCAGTTGTAACATTAGCAGCAAAGCTAATGCTAGCAATGCTACCTCCACAAACAAGCTTCTTCAAACTACAAGTCAGAGATGACAAGTTAGGTGAAGAGTTAGAACCTTCAATGAAGAGTGAACTTGATTTATCTTTCTCTAAGATAGAGAGGATGGTCATGGATTACATCGATGCTTCTAATGATAGAGTCGTTGTACACCAAGCCTTGAAACATCTTATTGTCTCAGGTAATGCTCTTATTTTTATGGGTAAGGATGGTCTAAAGCACTTCCCATTACAAAGGTATGTTGTTAATAGAGATGGCAATGGTAATATATTAGAGATAGTTACCAAAGAAATAATCAGTAGGAAAGTATTAGGTCTTGAGCCGAAACCTAGCTACCCTAATGATACAAATAAAGAACAAGCAGTAGGCTCAGATGAAGACGACGCAGAAGTATACACATGCGTTAAGCAAGATGAAAGCAGTGGTCGCTGGATCTGGCATCAGGAAGTAGATGATCAAATCATTCCTGGTAGCCGTAGCACAGCACCTAAGAGTGCTAGTCCTTGGTTAGTTCTTCGATTCAATACAGTTGACGGTGAGGATTATGGACGTGGTAGAGTAGAAGAGTTTGTAGGAGACCTAAGAAGTCTTGACGGCCTATCACAGGCGCTTGTAGAAGGCTCTAGTGTAGCTTCTAAAGTTATCTTCCTAGTCTCTCCTTCAGCCACAACTAAACCACAAACACTATCTAAAGCTGGTAATGGTGCTATCATACAAGGTAGACCAGAAGATGTTGGAGTAGTACAAGTAGGTAAGACTGCTGATTTTGCTACAGCTTCTCAGTTAATGATGAGTCTTGAGAAAAGAATATCAGAAGCGTTCCTTATATTAAATGTTAGAGATAGTGAGAGGACTACAGCCGAAGAAGTGAGGATGACTCAGTTAGAATTAGAACAACAACTCGGTGGACTATTCAGTTTACTTACAGTTGAGTTCTTAATTCCATATTTAAACCGAACGTTGTTAGTACTCCAGCGAAGTAATCAAATACCTAAACTACCTAAAGGATATGTAAGACCTAAGATTGTAGCTGGTGTTAATCAGCTGGGTCGTGGTCATGATGCTCAAGCTCTAACACAATTTGTAACAACTATTGCACAGACTCTTGGAGCTGAAGCATTATTTAAATACATCAACCCTAGTGAAGCTATCAAGCGTCTTGCTGCTAGCCAAGGTATTGATGTTCTTAATCTTATTAAGACTGACCAACAACTACAGCAAGATATGCAAGCTGCTCAACAGCAGCAAACTCAGCAAGCTCTTGTCGAACAAGCAGGACAATTAGCTAGCTCACCTATGATGGATCCTTCTAAGAATCCTGATGCTATGGAACAAGCAAGCAGACTAACTGGCTTCGCACCTGAAGGACAAGAAGAACCTGAACCACCTACTGAATAATTATGGCAGAAACATTAACTTATGACCCTGGTACTGATACAGTAACCGATGGCAGCGGAGAAAATTTAACCCCTGCTGAACAAGAGTCTCTTAAAGTTGGAGAGGCATTACAAGAACAGCAAGAAGGATTACTTGCTGGTAAATATGATAGTGCTCAGGCATTAGAAAAGGCATACATAGAACTTCAAAAGAAATTAGGAGAAGATGGCAAAGAAGCGGTCCCACCTGAATCTCAAGTTGAAACTGAGCAAGAAGAAGTGCTGCAGGAAACATCTGAGGAAGAGCCTCAAGAAGCTAGTCCAGCAGCTGAGTTAATTACATCAGCATCTGATGAGTACTATAAGAATGATGGTAAACTAACCCCTGAAACTTTAGAGAAGTTCTCTTCTATGAGTAGTCAGGATTTAGTTAAAGCTTACTTAGAAGTTCAAGGTAATTTACCACAAAATTCTAACGAAGATGCAGGTGATATATCCGATGCTACTGTAAATGAAGTAAAGAATTATGCTGGTGGTGAACAGGCTTATCAGAATATGGTAAACTGGGCATCAGATAATTTAGATTCTAAATCAATAGAAGCTTTTGATAGTATTATTAATACAGGAAGTGTTGATGCTATTAAGTTAGCAGTCAATGGATTAAAATCACAGTACCAAAACGCAGTAGGCTATGAAGGAGAAATGATTTCAGGTAAAGCACCTAAAACTAGTAAGGATGTATATAGAAGTCAGGCAGAACTAGTCGCTGCAATGAGTGACAGAAGATATGATAGAGACCCTGCTTATCGGCAGGATGTCATTGAAAAACTATCACGCTCAGACAACTTGGAGTTTTAAACTATGGGAAAATACCGTACTGATCATGTTAAACCAAGCGGGCCACCTGATAGAATACCTGCCTATAATGATAGTGGTGACAGGCTTCACCTAAATGGTAAGCCTGCATTTACTGATGAACTTGGTCCAAAAACCAAAGCTACAACTAAAAAGAAACATAAAGATAGACCAGCGGATGGTTCTTCAAGACTACAGGTAAACCAATAATGACTAAAAGGGAACCTAATAAAGAAGATGCACCCTACCGCCCACGCCCACCTGGAGGACCACCTTGGCCTGGGTATCCTAACCCACCTAAACCTCCTACAAAGTTAGCCCGTAATAAATTTGACGGGTCTCTCAAAGAGATTAACGACACTAACGCATGAGCACACTCACACTACCTAAGCAGAATAATTGGAATCAGTTCTGCGACTGGGTTACAAGCACCGAAAACCGCCTCTACGTGGGGTGGTTCGGTGTCCTCATGATTCCATGCTTACTTACTGCAGCAACCTGTTTCATTATCGCTTTCATCGCAGCACCGCCTGTAGACATAGACGGGATACGTGAACCAGTAGCTGGCTCTCTACTCTATGGAAACAACATTATCTCAGGGGCTATCGTCCCGTCATCTAACGCAATCGGTCTTCACTTCTACCCAATCTGGGAAGCTGCAACCCTCGACGAGTGGTTGTATAACGGAGGAACATATCAACTTATTGTGTTCCACTTTCTCATCGGTATCTCTGCATACTTGGGACGCCAATGGGAACTTAGTTATCGATTAGGGATGAGACCCTGGATTTGTGTTGCTTACTCCGCACCAGTTGCAGCGTCCTTTGCAGTCTTCCTGGTATATCCATTCGGACAAGGAAGTTTCTCTGACGGTATGCCGTTGGGGATCTCAGGGACGTTCAACTTTATGTTTGTTTTCCAAGCCGAACATAATATCCTCATGCATCCTTTCCATATGTTGGGTGTTGCGGGGGTATTTGGTGGGGCTTTGTTCAGTGCTATGCACGGATCATTGGTTACCTCATCACTCATCCGTGAGACTACTGAGAATGAGTCACAGAACTATGGATATAAGTTCGGACAAGAGGAAGAAACCTACAATATTGTCGCCGCACACGGATACTTCGGGCGACTCATTTTCCAATATGCTAGTTTTAATAATAGCCGTGCTCTTCATTTCTTCCTTGCTGTTTGGCCCGTCACTTGCATATGGCTTACCAGCATGGGAGTCGCCACTATGGCATTCAATCTTAACGGCTTTAATTTCAACCAATCAATACTCGATGCTAATGGAAAGGTTGTCCCAACTTGGGCTGACGTGCTCAACCGTGCCGACTTAGGTATGGAAGTAATGCATGAGCGTAATGCTCACAACTTCCCATTAGACTTAGCAGCTACTAAGGAGGTAGAATATGCCTAAAGGTAAAGGTACCTATGGTACTAAAAAAGGTAGACCACCTAAGAAAAAATAATATTTAGCGGCGACCTGACTTATCATCCTCGCCCAGTAAACCTATTCAACCATTTAATGTCTAATAACAATTTTGCAACTGAGCCTAAAGTAGAAGTTATGGATGTTGACTACTTTGAAAATGCAGAGCGTGTCAATGGTCAACTTGCTATGTTAGGATTCATTGCAGCAATCGGTTCGTATCTATTTACTGGACAGATTATACCTGGATTATTCTAGGAACAAGGCGGCTCGCTTGTCGAGGCAGTAGAAGCCAACAGGATCCGCGTCCGTTCATTCACTTTTGTGAACGCATGAAACCTAGTCATGGAACGGGGGCTAGGTACTAAGGAGAAGATCAATGAAAAAGATCCAACTAAAGTATCGCGGTATCCCTTATACCAAAACAAAGTAAACTTTAACAATGAAAACAATTGCACTTGCCGCACTGACTTCAGTAGCCCTGGCGACACCTGCAACAGCTGGTGTATACCTGAACGTGGAGGCAAACTCCTCGCTCACCGGAAACGATTACACCGGTACCACTACCGACGTCCATGTAGGATATGAAGGTGGTAACGAAACAGCATCATTCTATGTACAAGGTGGTCCAGCCATTGTTGCAGTAGATGGAGCTGATGAAGGTGACACCAGATTCTCTGGTAAAGTAGGCGGTTCCGTTGCAGCTACCGATAAGGTAGATGTATATGGTGAGCTAGCACTACTGACAGCAGACTCTGATACAGATGACGACAACGCTTGGGCAACTAAGGTTGGCGTTAAGTACACCTTCTGATGAAAAAGTTCAATGAACTATGGTTAGGGGTCTTCGGACTCCTTTCCATTTTCATATTTATAGAGGGTCTACACATGTATGAACATCAGCATTGTAGATCTTGCCCACCATGTGAAATAGAGGAGTATTAATGGCACACCAAAATCCAGCAATGATGGCATCAGTTACAACACTGTCACCAGATGTCGAAGAGGAGCCTAAAGATACTATGCCTAGTGAGTATCAACCTCCAGGTACAGATGAGAAAGAACCTCAATCTTTAGAAGAAGCATTATTAGGAGAATGACACCTCTTAAAAGTCACCAACATATTAGTATACGTGGTGATAAACAGACTATTACTGAAGATTTTAAACCTGTACATAAGAGGACACGGGCAGGTAGTAATGGTAAAAATATAATGTGTCCAAGATGCGGTCATATTCACCGTGTTAATAACTTCTCATGGCAAGAACTCCAATGTCCTAAATGTACATTGTGGGTAACTAAATATGAGTGGTTAGTAGATCAATTAGATACTTGGAAGACTCCAAGATAATCAGGAGGAGAGGCACCTCAGAGTCGGACCTCTCTTTCATTGGCTTTGGCCCAGTACGCTGGATACCCTTAGCCGTCTAGACGGTGGGAAAGACCACAAAGACAATAGAATTTCGCGCAAAAAATTTCAGCTGAGAACGTTAATATAAACTTTATCCAATTAAATGGCACATCAAAATGCAGCCCTGCTGTCGTCACTGACCGCACCAGGTGCTGATAATGCGACCCGTTCAGGCGCAACATTTACTACGACTGAACGTCGCGCACTATTCCTCAAGCTATTTTCTGGAGAGTTGTTTAAAGGATTCCAACGCAACACTATTGCAAGGGATCTAGTAACCAAGAGAACCATTAAGAACGGCAAGTCATTGCAGTTCATCTATACAGGTAGGACAACCAGTGAGTATCATACTCCAGGTCAATCCATTCTTGGTAACTCAGACAATGCACCTCCAGTAGCTGAGAAGACAATCACTGTAGACGATCTATTGATCTCCAGTGCATTTGTATATGAACTAGATGAAGTACTCTCACACTATGATTTACGTGGAGAGATTTCAAACAAGATTGGCTATGCACTAGCTGAGAACTATGACCGTAAGATCTTCCGTAAGATCTCTCAAGCTGCACGTAAGGCATCACCTGTAACGAAGACTAACTTCAAAGAACCAGGTGGAACACAGATCCAAGTAGGAGCTGGTTCTAATGCTGACGATGCTCTTGATCCTGATAAGCTAGTAACTGCATTCTATGATGCAGCTGCAGCTCTTGATGAGAAAGGTGTAGGTTCTGAAGGTCGTGTAGGTGTACTATCACCACGCCAATACTATGCACTTATCAAAGGTCTAGATGGATCTGGTCTTGGTGCTTATCTTGTTAACCGTGACGAGCAAGGAGATGCCCTCCAATCAGGTAAGGGTGTTTACGAGATCGCTGGTATCAAGATCTACAAGTCCATGAACATTCCGTTCTTCACTAAGTACGGTGCTAAGTATGCTCCTGATTCAGGTGCATCCGCTGCTACTGACCTCGACACAGTGAACCCAGGTAACACTGGTGACTTTGTTGATGTAGCAATGGCTGATGAAAGAACTCAGACTGTTAACAACTATGGTAACAGTACTGACTTCGCTAACAGCTGTGGACTTATCTTCCAGAAAGAAGCTGCAGGTGTTGTTGAAGCAATCGGACCTCAAGTACAAGTAACAAGTGGAGACGTCTCTGTGATTTATCAGGGTGACGTAATCCTTGGACGCCTAGCAATGGGTGCTGACTATCTTAACCCAGCTGCTGCTGTAGAATTGTTCGCAGGAACAACTACAAAGCCAGCTGCTTGGTAGTAATATTCATTAGGGGAGTTCTCACGCTCCCCTTTTTTTCTTTATATAACTTATGGCAACTACGACAATTGATACCGAGACCGAACTCTCCGCAGTTAACTCAATACTAGGGGCTATAGGTCAGTCACCTTTAACTTCATTAAACTTTGAAAACCCTGAAGTAGGGTTTGTCTATAACTTACTGAGGGATGCTAATATAGACATACAAAATGAAGGGTGGCATTTTAATACAGAGAAACATGTAGATTATGTACCTGATTCTACTACAAATAAGATAGCTATTGGGGATGATATATTAAAACTTGATGTAACAAACGGATGGACACATAGACAATATGACGTTGTTAAACGTAATGGTTATTTATATGACAAGTATGACCACACTGATCTTTGGGATGACTTACCAGATGATGGCATCAGTTTGGATGTGGTTAAGTTATATAACTATGAAGACATACCTTCAGTATTCAAGAGGTACATAATTTATAGAGCAAGTAGGATGGCTGCAACCCAGTTGGTCGGTAATCCTGAATTGACACAGCTATTAGCTCAGCAAGAAAACTTAGCTAGAGCTGCATGTATGGAGTATGAATGTAACCAAGGTAATCCTTCTATGTTTGGATTCCCAGAAGATACTGTGTACAACACTTATCAACCATGGAGGAATTTACGTAGATAATGGCAGGAATAACACAGACTATACCTAACTTTAATGGGGGTATATCACAGCAGCCTGACGATAGGAAGTTCCCAGGTCAGGTTACTGATATGGTCAATGCTATACCTGATGTAGTACAGGGATTGTATAAGAGACCTGGTAGTCAAAGGATAAGCGGCTCTAAACTTAGTTCAGTAGGAGCAGGTGCTTGTAAGTGGTTTCACTACTACAGAGATGAAACAGAAGGTAGTTATATAGGACAGATATTAGCAGATGGCTCCATTAATATGTGGAGATGTAGTGATGGTTATAAGATGACTGTTAGCTACGGTACAGGAGGAGAGACTGCTATTAAGAATTACCTGAAATGTAATGATGGTAACTCAACTGGACCTGCTAATAATCTAGAAGCCTTAACTATTAATGATAGTACCTTCCTATCTAATAGAGATACAACTAATACTAATACTTTAGTAGCATTTGAGACTGCATCTGATAAGAAAACTACTTCTTATATATCAGGTGAGACTCACTTTGCTTATGTAGATATCTTAAGAACAGAAAACGGTAGACAATATGCACTTAATATATACGATAGTAATAGTACATCTCAAACCATTACAACAGCTACTAGAATTAAAATAGACTCTAATACTTTAAATACATCTGCAGGTACTGGTAACTGTCCTGGTGTAGGTACACAAGTATTCTCCGGTGCTGAAACAAATACTGGTAGCAAGAAACATTTAACATTTAGAATAACTACAACAGGTCAACAAGCTCTAGATCCCGAGTACTACCCTAAGAGGGCAGCAAATTATAATCCATCAGGCAGTACTGATGATGAATATCAAGGTGACCAGCCACATCCAGACGGTCTGAACTATAGATGTTCTTATAATACTCAAGTAGAATTATTGTTTGGTGGAGAAGGTTGGGATACTAATGATACTACTACTGTAACATTAACTGCAGCAAAAGGTGGAGGAGATGGTGGTCCTAGTGGTACACCTTACTCTGGCGGAGCAGCAACAGGTACTACTAAAGCTACTTATACAGTTAAGGTAACAGAGCGTGAATCAGTTAGTCATAAATCTATGGATGGTGCTAATGGATTAATACGTCCAGCACCAACACCTTTTGATTCAGATACTGCAGTTTCAATAGATGCTGTACTAGGAGGATTAACTGATGAAATAGATAATGTTAGTGGTATAAATGTTAAAGTTATAGGTACTGGTGTATACATATGGTCTGGCAGTGCATTTAATGTAGAGGTATTAGATAATGATTTGATGAGGGTTATGCAGAAAGAGGTTAATGATGTAGCAGACTTACCTCTACAATGCAGACATGGTTATATTGTTAAAGTAGCTAATTCTAGAGAAGCTGCAGAAGATGACTACTGGCTAACATTTCAAGGTGATAATGATAAAGATGGTCCAGGTTCCTGGGTAGAATGTGCAGAGCCTAATATAAATGCTACCTTTAAAGCAAGTACTATGCCTGTTGTTCTTCAGAGAACTAATGCAACTACCTTTACTGTTAAGCAATGGGAGTGGTCAAAGCGTGAGGTTGGTGATGATGTAACAAATGCAGAACCTTCTTTTGTAGGACGTCGTATTAACAAAGTAGCTTTCTTCCGTAATAGATTAGCTTTCTTATCAGGAGAGAATGTTATTTGTGCTAGACCTGGTACATTAGCTGAGCCTAATTTCTGGAGTGATACTGCTTTAACAATTAGTCCTATTGATCCTGTTGATATTGCATCTTCTTCTTTATACCCATCTGATTTATTTAATGCTGTAGAGATGAATGCAGGTTTAGTATGCTTTAGTACTAACCAACAGTTCTTACTATCATCTGATGCTGAGACTTTTGATCCTAATACAGGTAATCTAAAACCTATATCTTCTTACAATTATTCTAAAGCTGTTGGACCTATATCACTAGGTACATCTATAGGCTTCCTTGATAACTCTAATAAATTTACTAGATTTAATGAAGTTATTGCAATTAGTAGAGAATCAGAACCTATAGTTAGTGATACTACTATTGTTGTACCTACACTTTTACCTAAAGATTTAAACTTATTTACTAATTCAAGAGAGAATAGACTAGTCTTCTTTGGTCAGAGATATGTCAATGATACTGTAACTCCAAATGCAGATATAATCTATGGATTTAAGTATATCAATGGTGGTGCTGGAGAAAGAACACAAGGTGCATGGTTTAAGTGGAAGTTAAATAATCCTATTACTTATCACTTCTGTGTTAATGACGAGTACTATTTCTTAGATACAGATGACTTCTTACAGAAGATAAATATCCTTCAAGCTGACACTGATCCAAGTATAACTCAAGATGATGTAAATTACTTAATACATCTAGATAATTGGACTACAATTAGTGGAGGCAGTTATAGTGCTACTACTAATTTAACTACATTCTCTAATGTAAGTTGGTTATCAGATGTAACTACACCTAATGGTACTCTTGTTGTAATAGATACAGATTCTGGTGCAACCAGATTAGGTAGGTACGCTGAATGTACAGTCGATGGTACAACTATTACTGTACCTGGTGATTGGTCTAGTGCAACATTACACATTGGTTATCTTTATGAGTATAGTGTAAAGTTCCCTAGATTCTACCGTAAACAATTACAAGGACAACAATTAAATACTGATGTCAGTGGATCGTTAATTATACATAGATTAAAATTAAACTTTGGTAAAGTCGGTGTCTATGAAACTACTTTAACAAGAGTAGGTAAGGATGCTTATACTGAACTTTATGAATCAAATCCTGCAGATGACTACGATGTATCTGATGCACCTTATTTATCTGAAGCTATTAAAACCATCCCAGTCTACGAAAAGAATACTAATGTAGCAGTAACAGTGAAATCTAGTCACCCTGCACCTGCAGCATTAAGATCTTGTAGTTGGGAAGGAGATTATTCACCCCTTAATTACCGCCGTGTCTAAGTACATACATGAAGCAACAGTGGAGGCTGCCATCAGGGTGGCCTCTAATCTACTCCCAGATGACCGTAGAGAGGTCGAAGAAGGTCATGGGCTAGATCCTATCAAAGAACTAACTTTCGCAGCTCTGGAAGGCTCCTGCGTATGGTTTGAAGTGCCTAACGGCAAGACTGCCGGAATGGCTGGTGTTGGACCTGAAGGACAAGTATGGATGCTATGCACTCCTGCTATCCATGAATATCCAATCACCTTTGCAAGAGAAGCTAAACGCTTCATTGAAAGTAGAGAAGAACCATTACTGTGGAATATAGTTGATGATAGAAATGTTGTACATAAAAAGTTACTTAGATTTTTAGGGTTCAAATTTTTGAGGAAAATTTCTCACGGACCCAAACAATTGTCCTTTATAGAATTTTGCCGTGTGCGCACCTGATCCCAATCGTGGCATAAGAATGCAAGCCAAGATTGAAAAGAAAAAGAAAGATGCACGTTATGCATCTGAGAAACTAAAATATTGGAATAGAGAAACCTCCTTTGTTAGAGGTGAGCAGCGCCTAGCAATGGGATTAAGTCGTGCTCAAAGTGATGCCTACCAAAAAGCATTATTCACTCTAGGTAAGGGGAGAGAATTAAGTGAAGCTAATTATGCTGCCTATGCCCAGAAACGTACAGGGTGGCAACCTGGAAAGGATATGAGAAGAGGTGTAGGGTTTATGCAATATAAAGCTCTATTAGATAAGCAAGCTTCTATTGAACAAACTGTCAGTAACACCTTTGGTAGAAATATGGACATTGTTCAACAAGGTATACAAAGACAATACATGAACAAACGAGCTGCTAACAGAGAAGCTCTAGGTGTGCGTCCTGAATATGGAGCACCAGTCTTCATGCCTCCTAAAGATAGAGCTGGTCAAATGTGGGCTAATGTACAAATGGGACTATCAATTGCTAGTCTCGCTACAGGGTTTGGTAAAGGCTAATGACATCATCTTATCAGTCACAACAAGAGAAAGCGTTTAGAATACTAGGCGCTCCTCCAGATATTAGTAAAACTAATTATCTAGAGACAGAAGTAGATATGGTTGAGGCGGTCAATAAACAGATTGACGAGAACCAAAAAGATTTAGAAAGGCATTATGACCAACTGATTAATATATGGAATCATCAGTATGAAAAAGATGCTAGAGCACCTCAAAAATTACTTGATTTAGTAAAGACAGGTAAGCAAGCTTACTTTGATGTTAAAGAATTCAATGAATTCAATAAGAGAGCATCAAAACTGCAAAGAGGTATAGAAGCTGTAAGGAATGCAAAAGTACTTTCAACTACTGATCTTTTAGCATGGCAAAAAGCCATACAACATCCAGACTATAAAGATGGTCTAAAAGAATTAGGTAGGTATGAAGCTATACAAAAAGCAAGACAACTTTCAGCAGAATATGGTGACCAAGCATCAGCAGAAGCAAGACGAAGAGGCGAAGCTGGTGTAGCACATCTTATAGATAAAGGTCCAGGTAATATACATGAGTTCCACTTTAGTAATATAAAAGATAAAGATGGTCTTAAAAACCATTGGCCATTAATGTTCATGTCTGGTGGAGCTGGTCTAAAAGTAGATGTATCTCATATTTATGGACAGAAACCAGGTACTACATTACAAACTTTAGCCAATGCTAAACCAGGTACATATTCCTATATTTATGATTCATTACTTCATTATTATTTATACCAACATTCTCCTATAGCTTATGGTACAGGAGATAAGATCGATCGTAATTTATTAGAGCATTTTGTAAAGCATAAAGAAGTTGCTCAGAAAAACTTTTTAGAAGCATTTGGTCAAGCTGATCAGACTGCTAAAATAGAAAAGCTTGGGGAATTATTAACTTATGAACTAAGAGATAATCCTAAAATCCTCGCTGATTGGGTTAATACGTATAAACATACTTTTGGAGGTATTGGTACTGCTAAAGCTTGGCAAGCTGAGTATGTATATAAACTCGGTACAAGTGGTAAACTAGGTAGAGATGAATTAGAGACAGCTCTTAATGAACCATTTGAAGCTCATGATAGTACACCAGAGCATCCACACTGGGTTACTGTTAGTGATTACTGGAAGCCACAAGCTGCTAAAATGAGAGCAGGTGTGACTAAATATGAAAGAGATTTAATGACTTCTCAGCTTCAAGATGAACAAGCTAGGCAGTTTGGAATTGCAGAAGAATTGATATCTGCAGATAATAAAGGAAGAAAAGTACCACGTACTATAAGAGAACGTAATGATCTTATACAGAAGTGGATGCAACAAACAGGTGTAACTGATTTTACAAAAGTACCTGATAACTTAAAGAACCTATCATATGCAGGTCAAGTCAATGATCAACACTGGGAAACTCAATTAGCTAGACGTGAGTTAGATGGAGGTGCTATTACAGAGAAAGATATAAACTTCTTTGAAGACCCTCTACTAGCAGATAAGTGGCGTAAGAAATTAAAAGAACGTGGTGGTTCTATATCAGCAGATAATAGAAATGATTTTGTAAAAGCCGAAGTAGATCGATTACTGAATCATACTTTAGGTGATACAAATAAAACTCCAGAGTATGTTCAAGTTGAAAAAAATCTAAAAGGTATTTATAAGCGTGCATTTGATGCAGAATATGCTAGATCTAAAGATACAG
>VTLG01017005.1_pt1 | contig 13542 bp, 13 predicted proteins | sample 4694571 | NCBI WGS metagenome assembly VTLG01 (sample SAMN12604809, study PRJNA352737) | marine metagenome | biome: ENVO:00000447; feature: ENVO:00000209|ENVO:00000569|ENVO:01000036; material: ENVO:00002151; isolation source: viral sequences binned using virsorter ...
ATAATTTGTCTCGCTATGTGCAAGAGGCAATTAAAGAACGCAGTCTTTTTGTAAAAAGTGGAGCAGTTGTAAGAAACAGCTTCCTTGATTCAAGAGAAGGCGGTACACGCATCCAAGTTCCTGAGTTTAATCCTCTCGCACCAACAGAAGAGGTAATGAACGGAACCGCTACTTGGGGAACCTCAAGTGCTGGTTACTTAACACCTCAGAAAATTGGTACAGCAACCCAAATTGCAACAATCATCCACAGAGGTTTTGCATACGCTGTAGATGACATTGCAACATTGGCTGCTGGTGAAGATCCAATGAACGCAATCCGCAATCAAATTGCTGATGCGATCAACAAACTAAATAGCCAAAGATTGTTTTATCAATTACATGGTTTATTTGGTACAGCTCTTAGCTCTAATGCTTCTGACTTAGCTAAAGCTGCTGGTTCTGGTGCGGCTGAAGCTAACTACTTGACTGCTGCAAACGTAGCAACAGCAAGAGCTTTACTTGGAGAGCGTGGTGATGAGCTAGATACTCTTATTGTTCACCCAAATGTCGGTTTCTATCTTTATCAGGTAGGACTATTAACCTTCTCAACTTCTTCACTAACTTCTGGTGGAGCTGTTACTTGGGGTGGTGGTGGAGTTGGCGTTAATGCTAGAAGCATTGGTCAATTTGCTGGCATGAACGTCATCATGGATTCTCAGGTTAACGCTGTTCAACCTGGTTCTTCTGGTCATATCAAGGAGTACTACTGCTACTTGGTTAAGTCTGGAACAATCATGGAAGGTGTTCAGCAGGATCTCAGAATTGAAGCAGATAGAAACGTGCTTTCAAAGCAAGACGTACTTTCTGTTGACTATCACACTGCGTATCACGTTATGGGTACTAAGTGGGGTAATGCTGCTGATAACCCAACCAATAGTGTTCTTGGTAACAAGGACAACTGGACTGCAACTTATGATGCAGACCTAATTCCTATGGTTCAGTTAACAGTTAACACACCACTAGACACATCAACACTTTGATCTAGTGTAAGTCTGATCTTCCATAGATCTGCATGAAAAGCCCTCATCATTTATTTGGTGGGGGTTTTTTATGACGCTAGAATAAAAACAATGTTTGGTAAATAAACGTGGCAGCAACTATCTCAGCCACTTTGAAAGGTGAAAGTTCTAATAGTTATGTCACTTTGGCAGAAGCTAATAGTTACTTTGAAACTTCTCCTGATGATTCAACGTGGACAGACAAAACAGATGACAAGAAAAATAGAGCATTGATCTCTGCTTGTCGTTGGATCGACAGCCTTAATTTTTACGGTGACAGATGTGATGAATCGCAAGCATTAAAATGGCCTAGAAATAATTTTCAAGTTGATGATGTTGAGCTTGATTGCAGTTCAATTCCTGCAAAAATCAAGTATGCACAATATGAATTAGCAAGAGCGTTAGCTAATGATACGGATGCAATGACAGGAAATACTGGCACAGAAGGCGTTGCAAAAGAAGTAGAACTTGGTGAACTAAAGGTGAAATACAACGAAGCTAGTCTTGCTACTGGCAACGTGAACAATGTTTTTGACGTGTATCCTTGGCTTCAGTCCTATCTTGGTGCTTATTGTCTTGGTGGAGCTGGCGGCTATCAAGTTCGGGTGGTAAGAGGTTAATTATGGCAAAAATTGATGATGTATTTGGAAAAGTACCAGCAAGTGTTCTTAATGTATGGGGACAAACATTAACTTTTATTAAAACTACAACTCCAAGAACATATAACCCAACAACGGGAGCTGTTACTGGGTCGGACACAAATGTAAGCGTCAAAGGAGTAATTTTAAATATTAGTTCAAGTGAAGATGAAGGGTTATATCAAACAACTGATTTAAGAATTGTTATTGGAGCAGAAGAATTAGGAGATTATTATCCTACTGAGGCAGATCGTGTTCAATATTCACAAGCAGGAGCTACTAGGGAAGGGAAAATTATTAATGTTCAAACAAAAAGAGGAGATAAACCTATATTTCATACATTGATAGTGAGGCCGCAGTAATGGTATCGACAAGTAAACAGCTTAAAAAAATGAGTCGTGATTTATTGGAAATCGTAAATGAATTAGCAAGACATACTGCTGTAGAAGTAATGAATGATTTAGCGGAAAAAGGGCCAGAGTGGGATGGAACATTTAAAGATAGTTGGATAGCTGTTCCTATTGGCAAAGGTGCTTCTGGTTGGGCTGGTGGGACTTATCCTTACACGATTAATGATGTTCCGAATTTATCAACGACTCTTGCTGAGATGAGGAGAGTTAAAAAGTTTAAATTAGAAAATATACAGCCTTATGCACCATACGCTTTAGATCTTGAAGAAGGAAAGTTTACTTTTCCTAATTTCCCTCGAAAAGATAAAAGAGCTAATCCAAAAGGAAAAGTTGTTAAGAAAGGAACAAGAGATACAAGTAGAACGACTTTAAGAGGAGATATAAGTGGTGGTGCTCCTAGACAAGGTAAAAAGATTGAAGGCAACTCAAGAATTACAGCAGAGTTAGATTGGTATAGGACTTATCTCAAAGGAGGTGCAATGAAAAAAGCTATGGTTCGTGGTATTAGAACTGGATTTAAAGCATGAATTATCAATCTATTCGAGCACAAGTAGAAAACCCATTGTTAACTGCTTTTGGAGCGTTAGACCCTGCGGTTCCTGTGTTTTTTGACAATATTACTGCTGCACCAGCTAATAGCACGACTGAATATGTAAGGGTAAATGTAACTTTTGGAGTAACAAATGAACCTACATTAGGTTCTAGTATTGATAACGCTCAAGGAGCAGTAATTATTAGGGTTTTTACTGAAAAAGGGAAAGGGCCAGCAAGGAATCAAGTTTTAGTAAATACTGCTGTTGATGTCTTAGAAACTTTGAATAATGGGACAAAAGGTACTACAGGAACTTATCTTAAGGTTGGAATAATAGAAGGCCCAAGTTTCTCTACAACTGAAGATTCACCTTTATTTATGAGTACGATTGACACTTCGTTTGTCGCAACAGTTTTAAGTTAAGGAATAACACGCTAATCTATATGTAAATCTTTACAGCAGCCTCATGGCCGTTACTTGTTTATCTGGCACATCAGGTGCTCTCTACTACACACCAGCAGGAACAACAGGAACTTTTGGTACTGGTGATGTAACCATTGGTACTGAAACAATGGTTGTTGAAACTTACTTGAATCTTAAGGTTGGAGATCCAGTCAAGTTTAGTGTGATCGATTCTTCTACAGGTGGATCAGGAACAGGAACCTTGCCTGCTGGATTAAGTGCTGGTACGACTTATTACGTTATTCTTTATACAGCAACAACAGGAGCATTAAAAGTATCTGCTTCTGCTGGTGGTTCTGCTGTTGATTTAACTGACGTTGGTACAGCCGCAGCTCCTAATGAGTTTCAAGTTGCTTATGCTGCTTTTGAAAATGTTAGTCAAGTTAGCGAGTGGTCTTTTGAAATTGAAAGAGCTGAAATTGATGTAACTACAATTGGTGGTGATCCTGGTCAGTACGTTCCATTTAGAAAGTACATTGCTGGATTTGGTGATGGATCAGGTAGTGCAACTGCTTACATGACAAACGAAGATGCTTCTCTTTCTAACCGCATGATTGAAGATGTTCTTCAGCGTCAACAAGTAGGAGCTGGATTCAAGCTTTATACAGACCGTGTATATAGCGGTGGAACTGTAAGTGACACTCTTAGTCGTTTTATCAGCTTTGATGCAACATTAACTTCTGCTTCTTTAGCTGTTACTCCTGATGATGCACAAGCAGTAACAGTTGCTTTCCGTCCTGCTGGAGTACCAACATTTGACTTTAGCCGTTCATAATAAGAACGGAACTGAAATGTTCCATAAACCCTGCTCTTTTGCAGGGTTTTTTATTGTTTATTACGCTAGAATAATTTCATATAATTTTTTACTATGTCAACAAGTCCTAGATCTGCAAGATCAACATTACGAGCGATAGATCGTTTAAAGAAAGCAGCAAATTTAGAAGCTACAAAAAAAGAAGTAGAACTTTCTGATGGATCTATTTTTGAGATGTGGGTCGCACCACTAACAATGGCAGAAAGAGAAAGAGCACAAAGAGGAGCAAAGTCTGATGATGCAAATGAATTTGCTTTAAGACTGTTAATTTCTAAGGCACAAGACGAAGGTGGGACAAGATTATTTCAAATGGGAGAAATAGATGTTTTAAAGAATGAAGTAAAAGATGCTGATTTACAAAAGTTAATGTTGGCAGTTTTAACAGATGATGAGGATGCTTTAGACCCAAAAGACTAAGCGAAGAGCTAAGAAAAGATAATTTATTAATGCTTCAGTTTGGGATAGCAAAAGAGTTAGGAAAGTCTTTGACTGAAATACGACAAATGACGGTAGAAGAGATTGTTGGATGGTCAGCTTATTTCCAAGTGTTAAACGAAGATCAAGAGAAAGAAATGCAAAAAGCTCGAAGACGTAGGTAATATGGAATGAGTTAGGAGGAAAGTTGTGGCATCGGCACAGGCTCAGATAGAAATTGCTATAAAAAATGTTAGAGCGTTAGATAATCTATCTAGGAAATTAAATCAATTAATTTTAGTTAATAAAAAATTAGTTACAAGCATTAATAAGTTAGATACTACTTTTAAAAATATAAGTAAATCAGGTTTAGGTGAATTAGAAAGAGGATCAAAAAAAGCTTCTAAAGAAGTCCTTACTACAACAGATACTATTAAACAATTAAAAGGAGGGGTAAAAGGTTTGCAACGAGAAGTTGCAGTACCTTTAGATCTGATTGCAAATCGTTTTAAAACAATAGGAAAAGGAATTACTCTTCAGCCGATAAAAGGATTAGTAGATGAAATTAGTAAAATTCCTTATGTGGTTAAGCGAGGAATTCAAGATTGGGGAAGTTTCTTTGAAATTTTAAATAAAGGGAAGAAAGACATTATATCAACAGTTGCAGGACTAGGAGCATTAATCGCAAATGTTAAAAATTTCGGTGTTACAGCAAGAACAAACCTTACAAGTTTAGGAACAATATTAGATAACAACGCAAATAAAGCTGAGAATTTTTTAAATAAAATGGTGTTGGGTATAAAGATGCAAAATACGGCTTTTGCATTAGCTAAAAACACCGCATTAGCCCAACAAAAAAGTTTACCTGGGACGTTGCTTCGTAATACATTAAGAAGTCAAGCAGGTAGAGCAGGAACAGGATTTGGTGATTTTAGTCAAGACGCAGATAAAATTGAAAAAGTAATGAGTCGTGGTGCAGGATACGGACAAGGACGAGGTGGCCGTGATTATAGGTTTGCAGATTTTGGGCCTTCTTATGGGATGACCAGACAACATTCCACGGGAAAGATAGGGCCAATGCACCCTTCTGAATATTATGCAAAAAAAGCTTCACCTTTACTAGGAAAATATGATGCTGCTACTTCAAAATCTATTGCTAGACATACAAAACATTTAGCCAAAATTAATAAACATACAGGTAAAACTGCTGCTCTTCTTGCTAATCAGCAAGCAATGGCAGGATTGAGTCAATATGGTGCTCCTATTGGACCAGTTGCACCTACGTTAGGTCAACGTGCAGGAGTGATGGCTAATACTTTAGGTTTTGGCAAAAACGCTAATCCTCAAGGAGTATTTGCAAGTAGAGGAGGAATAGGTGGTCGTATTAGAGGAGGAATTAGTAGTGGAATGATTGGTGGTGCTTTCCCATTTTTATTCGGACAAGGAGGAGCTGCATCTGCTGGTGGTGCTTTAGGTGGTTTAGCTGGTGGTGCGTTAGGAGGAGGATTAGGATTTGGATTATCTTTATTAGGTACAGTTGCAGGTTCTAAAATTCAAGAAGCAGCAGATTTTAGAAAAGAAATTGATAAATTAAATACTGCAATTAAAGGTACAGGTGGAACAAGTGTCTTTACTGTTGAAAAGATAAAAGAATTAGCTGAAAACTTAGGCGTTACAAAAGAAGAAGCATTACAAGCTGCTGGTTCGTTTGAACAGTTTGGAGCAGCAGCAAGAGCTACTCTTTTACAAGCTTTTCCTGATGAAGAAACATTTAATTATTTTTCAAATATAAAAAATAATCAAAGTCTTTTAGAAGGGATGCTTGATATGCAAAAGAAAATAGGTTTTGAACAAAGTCAAATAGCAATAGAAGTATTAAGAACACAAGGATTTAGAGCTGCTGAATTGTTCTTATTAACGAAAACATTAGAAAAACAAAAACAAGCAAGAATTGACGCTGCTAAAGAGAAAAATAGCAAGATTGGAGGAGGTGAATTGCTTGGAGATTTAGGATCAATGCTTCAGCAGATTGACGAAGCAAATATAAATAAAGAGTTTGAAGATATGAAAAAAGAAGCTGAAGAATTAATCAATAAAACAAAAGAATGGAATAGAGAATTAGAAGAAGCAATGATGGTTTCGCAAATAAAAGATGAATTAATAAAATTACAAGATCCAATGTTCCAAATAGTTGAAGCTGCCAATGCGATAGGAGATGCGTTTAGCAGTTCATTTAAAGGAATTGTTAGTGGTTCTATGAGTGCTCAAGAAGCATTAGCTAATTTATTTAAGCGAACAGCAGATCATTTCTTAGATATGGCTGCACAAATACTTGCAGCACAAATAAAAGCAAAGATTGTTGGTATTTTTGCTAATGCTTTTGCAGGAGGAATGACTCAAGGTGCAAATATGTCTAGCAATCCTGCTGGAATGAGGCAAACAGGAGTAGGAGCAACAGCAAATAATTTAAACAGACATATTGATTACACGAAAGTTGCTCCATTTTCATCAGGAGGCTATGTAACCAGACCAACTGTAGGACTTGTAGGAGAGGCTGGAGAGGACGAATATGTAATTCCTGCGTCAAAGATGGCTTCAAGTATGCAACGCTACTCAGCAGGTGCTAGAGGCGATTCTGTAATTGCTGGAGGTGGTTCGTCTTATGCAGGTGGCGGTGGAGGATCTACAACAGTTTCTTACTCTGGTCCTATATTGAACTTCAACTCTGAAGAATTTGTTCCTAAGTCTGCTATTGGTGAAATTATTGCAACTGCTACTGCTAGAGGTGCAAGAGCTGGTGAAACTAGAACATTAACTAGCCTACAAAATTCACGCAGTCGTAGAGCTACTTTAGGATTATGAGTCTTGTTGCTTTAACTAATTTTATTACTATTACTAATCCAAATGGATCAGTAGCAAATATTCCTGACAAGTTTCAAAACGGAAGACAATCTCCTAATATTGATGGTTTTCAATACCTTTCATTTATTTATCAAGGTGCTACTCGCAATAGATCTGGAGATAATATGACTTCATCTTTACTGCTTGCTAATAGTGAGTTAAGTATGAATTATTCACAGCAAATTGTATTAAATAAATATCACGTAAAAGTAGAAACTTATTTAATGACTGAGGCATTTGAAAAAAGTAGAATTTTAACAGAAGAAAATTGGTTAGCTTCTTCTATGTCATACGACCCATCAAGCATCGAATTAATTCTTAGTAGTGCTATTGATGCTGTTGGTGCAAACGCTCCAGATAAAGTGTTAACAAGAGATATGGTTGGAGCTTTACCTATTACTGGATCGCTTCAGAACAGATGAAGCCACATCAATTAATTGGGTTGCCTTATCGTTTAGGCGCAGATCCCGAAAGACATAAGGCTGGTGATTGCTTGTCTTTGGTTCGTACAGTATTAGCAAATTATGGTTTTACTGTTCCTCAAGGGCAGCGTGATTGGTATCGAAGATTAAGAAAAAAAGATTACAGCGTGTTTTTTGAAGAATTAAATCGGTGGGGAGTTGATTCACCCCCTAAACTAGGAACAATTGGCTTATGCAAATCAGATGATGGTTATGGCATGGCAGCTTTTTACGAGGAAGGATGGCTGAGTTACCAAAGAACATTAGGAGGCCAGGTGGTGATCTGGTGTCCTCAAAACAACCTCATGGTAGAAGGCTGTTATTACCAGCAGAAGTAGAACTATGTAAGCTTTTAGGTTTATGTGAAGATGAATATTGGTATTTTGTAGATTCAACAGCTAAATACAATGGACAAAGACCAGAAGGATATGAATTAATTCCTGATATTCAAGCTGGAAGCGTAGCTGCTTTTCTTGGTTTTGAATCAGCAAAAGCATTATTTATTCAAATAGGAATAGCTGTAGCTGCTGCAACTGTTTCATATCTGTTAACACCTAAACCAAAGCAGATGAAATCAGGCGGTTCAAGACGAACTGCTGATGCAATTGGTAATACAAGGTTTGCTCCTCAAGCTTCTTTTAATTCAATACAAGAGTTAGCAAATATAGGTGATTCAATCCCTTTAATTTTTGCCAATTCCTCAGAAGAAAGTGGTTTTGGTGGAGTAAGAGTTAATAGTCAATTGTTATGGTCACAATTTGTCAGCCTTGGTAGATACCAGCAATTAAAAGCACTTACTTTGTTTTCTCATGGAACGATAGGAGCCGACCCTGATTATGAAGGTTATGCAGTAGGAGATACGTTATTAAATACTTATAACGCTTATAAAGTTGGTCTTTATTTTAGAGATGGAAGTAATTCTGGAGATAATAGAATTATTGAAGCTGATAGATATAACGAATCTGAATTAACTTTTAATGCTAATGATCCTTTTGTTGTTGGCGTACCAAATAAAGCTGGTTCAAATCCTCCAACAGACACCAGCAAAGCTTTTAGTGGAGCAAGAAACCCTACAACACAAACAGCTTTTGGTGTTTATGCTCCTGTTCCTAATGCTCAGATTTGCAGATTACCTTATGAATTAATTCGTGATCCTAGAGGTTCTTCCAAAGAATCAATTAAGGACATGATGAGAAAAAGAAAGAAAGTTGAATTTGCTAGATGGCCTACTAGAGCTGGAATTATAAAAGTAGGAAGTAGTACAACAAAAGGATTACGTTCTGTTAGTAAAAACGATTTAATTATTTATCAAATTGTTGGTATTAATCCAAGTGGTGAAACTAATGCTTTGCAACGTAAATACGATAGTGATAAAAGTACTTCTGGTTATCAAGTAATTGAGGGTGAAGGCAATGCAGATGCTTTTAACTATAGACCTCATGGAGTTGAAGACGTTGATAGTTTTACTAAATCAATTAGAGAAACTACAGATAGTATTTTTACAGTAGGAGAACAATATTTATTTGGAACGGCTGTTGTTATTTGCATTGAAACTAATGATCCAGTTCCTTATAGAATTGAAGAAGGCAAAGACTATACATTTAAAGTAATAGAGGCAGGAGAAGTTGATTTACCTGTTAGCAATCAAAGTTTAGGTAATCATTGCGATAATCCTGAATGGTACGACCCTAATCATTTAGGCTTTGGTTTTGGTGGTAGTTCTGATAGAGATGCTCTTTATAGTTTAAGTGATTTAGCACCTATTTTTTGGCAACAAATTATTAGTGGTACTGAATTTAATTATGCAAGAGGTACTAAAGATTTATATTATGGACATGATATTTATACAGCTCAAAGAGTTGCGTTAGGAACTGTATCTAATAATAGAAAATGTGATGTTACAGAAATAGGAATTAAATCAACTGTATTTAAACGTATTAGTTTTGCAAATGTAGGTACACAACCTAATGAAGAAGCTTTGAAAAAAGCATTTGAAGATCGTACACAAATACAACTAGGTCAAATTAATAAATATGCAAAAAGAATTTCATTGTTTATGTTGCAAGCAAGACAAGTAGGAGATTCTAATTGGCAAGATTTAATTAATGGATTATCAAATCATACTGGTTTATTTGCGGTAAAAGGAAACACACCAGAAGCACAATATAATGCTATTACTATTTCTCATCCTGCTCAAGAACAATATGAATTTAGATTTAAACCTTATCCTGGCAATTATATAACTAGAAAAGAATTATGGAGCAGAAGATTTAATTTATTAGCAACTGACGGAAGTGGTACAGCACAAGTATCACATTTTTCAGCAAGTACTTCTTTTGGTAGTTTTGATGTTGCTTTTTCTGGAGATGAAGGATATACAATTGATAAGAATGAAGCCTCTAATCCTGAGTGGCAGTTAGGTGAATCTAGTGTTAGCACAACAGGAATTGTCAGAGATGTAAGAACATCAACTGGTTTAACAAGTTGGGTTGAAAATCCTAGTTTTAACGGAACAATTACAGATCAAAGATGGCAGACCGTAAATAGATTTAATGGCGATCAATCTAAAGTAATAGTTTTATTTAGTGCAGCAACAAATTCTCCATACACGGGATATGTAGGGCATCAATGGTCTTTATATGGTTTTGGAACGGAAAAAGTTAGTTATAACTTTGTAGATGGAAAAGGTGATTGGCCTAATGTTTATTTTGAATTTGGTGGTAGTCGATATGTTGTTTTAAGTCCTAATGTTTATTTTCATCCTAATAATGACGATCATACTTTTTGGGTTGCTGAACAACGATATATCACAACAACTACAACTATTATTGCTTTACAACATTTTAGTGGATCTGTAAGTCTTATTGGAGGAAGTGGTACTGGTTTAAAAGTTAATTTAACTGTTGAAAGATATGAATATACATCTGGATCGTTTTACTACAAAGCGAATTGGTCTTTAGATCCTAATAATTTAGGTACTGGTTATGTTAATGGTGATGTTGTTTATATCCCTAGTCAGTCAGATCAAGCAGGTGTTGGTTTACCTGAAAGGATACAAATAGTATTAAATGTAGGAGCAGTTACGATTACTACTAGAGCCGCACAAAACTTTAATCCGTTTGATGCTTTAGCTGATTGGAATGTCTATGAAGGTGATGAAAATAGTAATAGAAATGAACCTGAACATGAAATTGTATATGTGAATGAAATATTGAAACCAAAGACAGATAATAATGGCAATGAAATAGGAGCTGCTAAATATAGTGATCTAGCTTTTGCTGGTATAAGAATTAACAGTTCAAAAGAGTGGACAAACTTTAGTCAGTTTTCTGCTTACTTTAAGCAAGGAGTAAAAGTAGAAAAATTAAATTCTAGTGGCAATGGAGCTTCTAATTTATTTCCTGAGATCGCTTATGCGTTATTAACAAGTTCAGATATAGGAGCTGGAAAACTTGTTGGATCAAGTTCTGTTGATCGAACAGCAATGGCTAATGCTGCTGATTATTGCAAAAAGAATAAATTTTTCTGGGATGGAACAATTTCATCTAAGTTAAATTTAAGAGATTTTATTTTTGAACACGCTGGGTATTGTTTATTAGATTTTACGATTATTGGAGGTAAGTTTAGTCTTAAACCTTCTGTTCCTGTTAATGGAGATAATGAAATTGATAAACGAGTATTACCAGAAGTAAAAGCGTTATTTACTGACGGTAATATTAATGATTTACAAGTTAGTTTTTTAGCTCCAGAAGAAAGGCAAACTTTTAAAGCTGCTGTTCTTTTTAGAAATGAAAAAGAAAATGGTTTCCCTGAAACTAGATCTTTATTAATTAGAGAAAACGATCCACATGGTTCTGTGTCTGATCCTATAGAGACATTTGATTTGTCTGGTTTTTGTACTTCAAGGCAACAGGCAGAATATTTTGCTTTCTTTGCTATTAGATCAAGACGTTTAGTTGATCACGGTTTAACATTTAAGACTGCACCTCAATATGTAGAAAATTTAGCCCCTGGAGATTATTTTAAACTTGTCTCAGAAGTTACTCATACCAGTAGGTTTAGAAATGGAGCAATAACACCAACAGGAGATATTGTAAGTAAAGATGATTTATCTGGATCGTTAGATATTTATTATTGGAAGCCAGGGACAACAGAAGTTAAAGAAGGGACATTAAACACAACAAATGTATCAGCAGCATTGTTTGGGACGTTATTTACTGTAAAAAACACAACAACAGAAAATAAAATTTATAAATGCGAAACAATATCTTATGGAGAAGATGGTTTATTAGAGGTATCTGGTAGCTATGCTCCTGTTGAAAGTAATGGACAACTTTCTGTTATGCAGAACTGGGGTCTAAATAATGATGCTTCTAATTTCATTGTTTCTGAAAACGAATGACTAGCTCTGTACCTTTTCCAACTATTAAACCAACGTCCAGAAACTATAGACCTGGGACATATCCAAGTACCACGTTTGAATCGTTAGATGGTACAAAGACACATTTACGTTTTGGTAATAAACGAGTTAATGCAACTTTGACTCTAGGTTTTTCAAATATTTCTGATGCTGATGCTGCTTTGATTTTGGCTAACTATGAAAATGTAAATTCTGATTGGGATTACGTTACTTTTGATCGTGGTTATGCAACTTCAGGTGTGACTGACACTAGCCTTTTGGCTTATTTAAAAGAGTCTGGATCAAGTTTAAAATGGAGGTATTCTGCCCCTCCAAGTGTCACAAGTAGTTTTAAAGGAAAAAGTAATGTTAGTTGTAGTTTTGTTGCTTGCCTAGATTCACCGTAGAATAGACTCAATGTTTTAATTTAAGGTCGTGGGTTTTTATTCAGGCAGAGATGGAGAACTTTATGTTGCTGGTACGAAAGCGGCAAAAGTTCAGTCATGGTCTTTCTCTAGCTCAATGGCGGTATTGGAAACGACCTCATTAGGCGATACAGATAGGACACTTGAATCAGGTGTTAGAAGCTATAGCGGAAGTGCAAGATTGTTTTATTACGTTGAAACTCCTGGCTCTGGTGCTAACTCAAACCTAAATACACTTTTAACTTCTGCAATCAAGACAGGCAATGCAGCAGGTGATGGTGATAACGATCCATCAACACAAGTTGTCTTAAAGCTGCGAATGACGACAGGTTCTACTGATGTTCGAGATATTCAATTTTCTGTCTTTATTACAGGTGTTTCAATGAATAGTGCGGTAGGAGAAGTTGCTTCTGCTGACATTAGTTGGGAAGCTAATGGTGCTCCTTATGGCAACACAACTTTGGTTGATTAATGGGTGTTTATTTTGGTCAATGGGGTGAAGTAGCCCTTAAAAGAGATACGCTTCAATCTGCTTTGCAGACGAAGTTAGATCCTTATGACGTAAACACATCAACAAAGAGATTTAGCGTTGACCATAGTTCTGGTTCGTTAATAACTGGAGATGAAGTTGAGATAGAAACGGCTGATGGTTCAACACTTGAATTAGTTAACGGTCATAGTTATCCAGATGGAAAATGGTTTATTAATGTTGATCCAGTAGGAGGTATTCGTTTATTTGATTCTTTTGCAAAGGCAATTGAAGGGTTAACTGCTAATGCTTTAACTCTTGTTGCTCCTAGCTCTGCAAAAGATATTTTAATTCGTACCAGAAACGAAAGATTTAGACACGTAGCAGGTGTTAGAGAATTTGAGATGACAACGAGTAGGGAGCAAGTTGATTTAACAAACCTTGGAGATGAATTTAGAAATCAATATGAAGCTGGATTAATTAGTGGTCAAGGATCAATGACTTGTATTTGGGAGCATGATTATGACACAGGAGATAGGGCTAACGAATACGGAACAGATCCAGAATTTCCATTTTATTT
>VTLG01003042.1_pt1 | contig 13541 bp, 15 predicted proteins | sample 4694571 | NCBI WGS metagenome assembly VTLG01 (sample SAMN12604809, study PRJNA352737) | marine metagenome | biome: ENVO:00000447; feature: ENVO:00000209|ENVO:00000569|ENVO:01000036; material: ENVO:00002151; isolation source: viral sequences binned using virsorter ...
TGGCTCCATCTGTAAGAAACGTTGTCAACTCCGTTGTAGTTGGAGTTGTTCCAGTAGATATAGATGTTAATCCTTCTATTTGTGCTTGGTAAGTAGCCATTATTTACTCGCTACAAATACTTCTAAATCAACTGTCGCTGTATCTGCCTCTGCTGTTATTTCCACTAAATCGCCAAATCCTGCACTATAAGTACTAGTTCCATCAGTATCAGCTCCTCCAGAAGTATTAGATGTAGTTTCTGCTCCTGTAGTTGCATGTCTTGTTACTAATGTATGAGCAGTTGCTCTATATCCAGCAGTACTATCACCTCCTGTTATACTCCCAACACTTGTTCCTGCTGGAACCGTTGTATTATCGTGAGCATATCTTAATCCTGGTATTATTTTATTTGATGCTGTAATATTTTCAATATCATCATCATCGCCTGTATCACCTGTTGCTTCAGTAAAGCCTAATGCTACTTGATTTGCAAGCATTGTATCTATTACACCACTAAGATGGTCTCCGTTATATATAAAGGATTGTCCATAATCTAGTTTCACACAGAATTCATTATTGTATTCATTTTTAAACACCAAATAAACAAAATTAGCATCATCTTTATTTGATATTCTAATATATCTAACATCTCCCTCTATATGAGTACCACTAGATACTGCAGTTGAAAATGATAGAATTGAAACTTCCGATAAAGGAACAGTAATAATTCTCTTTGATATTTCGTCAATATCACTTAAAGATAATGTATTAGTTGCACCTTGATTTTTGCCATTTAAATTAATTGACTCTGTAAGAGTTACCGTTAATGTTGCATTTGCAATAGTTGTTGTCATTTAATAATTCCTTTATTTACAAGCTACAAATATCTCAATATCACATGCTGCAGTATCTGCATAAGCAGTAACATTAACTAAATCAGCAAATGTATTTGCAGCTAAATCAGCTCCACCATCTTGAGCATCCATAGTGTCTACTACACCACCAGCTAAATCTCCATTATATATAAAAGATTGACCCTTATCTAATTTAACTCCAAACTCATCATCATTTTCATTTTTAAATATTAATCCAACATGATTAGTGTCATCTTTATTTGTAATTCTAATATACAAAACATCACTTTCAATAAATGTTCCAGTTGTAACAGCTGTACTAAAAGCTAGTATTTCTACTTCTGAATTAGGTACAGTCACTATCCTTTTATATACTTCATCTATATTAGAAACAGATAAGGTATTAGTTGCACCCTGTTGCGAACCATTTAAGCTTACACTTTCTGTCAAGGTAACAGTCATTGTCGCATTACTTATTGTTGTTGTCATCTACTCTAAACTCCTTAATTAGGAGCCTACCTCTCTTTTTGGAGAAACAACCAAGAAGAAAGGCAGACTCGTTATTTATTTACCTACTTACTTACTAATCATCAACATCAGTTGTTGTTGTCAGTTCAAAACCAGTACCAATTGCATCTTCACCGCCAAATACTACACCACCAATTATATACCAATGAGAACCATCAGTAATAACTTTAAATGATGTACCATCTGCGTCAGTTTGAGTACCAAGGTCACTTAAATCAAGTGTTATTGTTGAATGGGCTATAACACCACCTTCAACACCAGTTTTCACTGAATTAGCTGCACCTTTGAAATCAACTGCATCTGTAGCTGTTTTAAAAGCAACATCATTAGTACCATTACCAGCATCAGTCAGGACAAATGTATAATTTAATCCTGCAACAGGGGTTGGCATAACAATATCAATTCCTCTAGAGCCAGTATCTGATTCTACTGCTATAAAAACAATAGACCCAGATTCATTAGCTACTAAAGTTTTAGTTACAGCAGCTGCACTATTACTTACAGATATTGTATTAACTCTATTCGGAGACATTCCTAAATACCATCCACCTGATGTAGTTGATACCCAACTCCATTCAAGTTTCATATTTATTCCTGCTGGAATAAGAGCTAATATTTTACTAGATTCATTTTCAACTTTTAATGTTACTGAACCTGTGTTTTTAATAACAACAGATTGTCCAGATTTTAATCCGTTTTTTAATGCAAGGTAATTAGTTGCATGTCCAGCACATTCTATAACGCCCTTTCCATACACATAATCTGTAACCCCTACACCATTAACAGTAACTTCAACTTTTCCATCGCTAGTTGCAGTAAGTGATTGATATACAGCATCGTCAGGGCGTATAGCAGGCTTATCTAAATGGTCTAAAATAGACCCTTGATTAATCGCCATAATATACCTCCTTAACTTCTAGTTGCGGTTTCAACATTCCAAGCACCTGCAGTCAGAGCACCTGATTGAGTAACATACCAGTGTTTGCCATCACAAACTAGGCTTACAAAATCACCACCACCTGCAGCACCATCACTAGTATCAAGCCTTAGTCCATCTGAAGAAATAGCACTATCGTGTATAGTTCCACCATCAATTAATGGTCCTATAATGTATTCAGCTGTACTATCAGTAAAGACTAAAAGGTCTTTACTTGCTTCAGCATCACTATCTATATCTAAATGAAAGTGAAATTGAGCACCTTGATTAGCATATGCTGATGGTAATCTAAATGTTGCTGTATAATCAGCAATATTTATAAAATACCTATTACCAGCATCAGATGACGTTAAAACAACAGTTTCAGCATCAGCTATAGCAGTACCATCTGCAGAAGGAGTTACATGTATAACTTTACCAATCACGTTACTTACTTGATTTCCATCTTTATTACTTCCATACATTGGAATTCCCATAATAATCTCCTTATGTCCACATAGCATGAGATTCGGCCATTGACCATTCCATGCCACCTTCAGTAAGAATTAAATCTACTCTACGGTCGACTCCTGAGTTCTCTAAAGTTTGAACTCCTACGTAGACTGAAGTGTCTCTGTTAATGCCATTACCAACTAATGGTCTCCATGCACAGTTTTTCATATTAATACCTAGCATTTTAACATTAGTTCCGTCTAAGTGAATATTTCTTGCTACATTCATATCACCATAAGGTGTTGAGAATGTAGTAATATCTACTCCAAAGACTTTCTTTTTACCAGTCATAGCAAGGTCAGCTCTAAATTGAGAAGAAACTTCAAGATTGTTTTTGAAGTATCCACCTAATTTATGTAGCCAATTATAAACTTCTGTAGAACAGAAGAATATAGTTGCTGTACTAGAATTATATCTTGGGTCAACATAGTTAGACATATCATCTAAAAAGTCATCTGCTGTTTTAGTTGCAGTGTCTAAACTAAAAGCATTACCATATCCACTAATATAATCAAGAGCACCTTGAGTATAATTAATACCATGAGTGCTATCTTCATATTGTGAACCAAACAATAATGATGTTTCAATATCCCATTTATGTTCAACTAGCTTTTCTTTCCAAACTCTAGCCCATTCATTAGAATCATATTTTAATGAAGTTGCTCTAGCTGTGTTAGTCATAGCCATTGATGTTTTCCATATTTGAGTTACACCATGATTGCTTGAGTAAGGTTGGTCTATCCATGTTTCAGGATATCCAGAACCTTCTTGGTGAGCTGTACCAACAACATAACTTCTACATTTTTCAAGGTTAGAAGCTATACTTTGGTCTGATACCGCTTCATCACCTGCTGCACCACCTGGGCTGAAATTGTTTCCACCCAAAAATCCAGCAAAATCAATATAGCTAGAATTTGGAGCTTTAACAACTACGCATGTAATAAGAGCAGGGTATTTAGAATCAATTGCACCTACAGTTAAATCTACTTCTGTGATTCTAGCTAAAACATAACTAGCACCCCAAGAAGCAGTTGTAGAAGCATCAGCTGTCATAGTAGGTATTTTAATTAATTGACCTTCTAAGAAAAACTGAGGTTGAGTACCACTTGCACCAACATCTATTTTAGAACTTGTATTTCCGTAAACATTCTGGACGTTTCCAGAATTGTTGTAATCACCAGCCATATACAATTTCATTGTATCGCCAGCAACTACCGATGTACCTGTTCCACCATCATTATATGCTTCTAATATAGAATCAGTAAAATCACCAGCACCATCGCTGCCGACTTTGCCCATAACATAAGCATATCTTTTATGGAAAGAACTTCTCTTTTCTGTAAATTTGAATTGAGGGTCATCAGTAGGTTTTTTTCCAACTTTACTTACAAAGCGGAAAAAAGGGTCTTGAGCAATTGCTAATTCTGATACTCTGTCACCGAAATTGTACTTTCTTCTAATGTCTCCAGTAGAAAGGTCAGTACTCGTTCCAGGACCACGACCATCAAAATCTGCAACAGTTAAGTCAGTATTAGGCGTTATAACGCTTAAATAATCTTTAGCCATTAGACCGTCTCCTTCTAATTAACTCTCTATCAGCTGTACCTAAGTACCTTCAAGTAGAGTATATTAATTTGGATTAAGTCTATTACCGATGAATAGATTCTTATCCAAACATATCGTCTAGGCCACCATCAATCCCTTTCAAAACATCAAAAACATCACTATCAGGACTTTTGTTTTCGGATTGACTGTTGGCACCACTTTGGCTTACTGGAATATCACGAACATTCTTCATCTGATTTAACATATCATTTTTAGCTGCGTTAGCAACATTTTGGTTAACCTTTCCTTTATTAACAATCATGTACATATCTTCAAATGTCATTCCTTCTGTTTGAAATTTGCGTTGAGCATCTTCAACAAAATTCTTAAACTCTTGAGGAGTTAGTCCATTCTTTTGCATAAATTCAGCAGCGTTTCTTTGCAATCCAGCTTTATATTCAGCCTGTGCTTTTTGTCTTTCTTGTATAGCAACAGTTTCATTAACCCTTCTTGCAGCAACACCATCAACCATTTGATGAAATGCTTTAGCAGAATCAGAGTCAGGTTTATTTACTACATCGTCCATATCAAATTCAAAGTCTTCATCTAACTTCAACTGTTCTTTGATATTTTTCGGCACTGAGCCTCCTTCTTGTAAATAATCTCTAACGTGATTTACTAAGCCGCTATCTTTTTTCATCGCTTGCAGTACGGGAACGTAAGGTTGCAACTCATTGAGTTGGGCTCGCATTCTTTGAGCTTCACGACTGGAATCACTATAGCGTTTCTTCAATGTATCTAATTCAGACATTTCAGAACCTTGTGATACCTCTTGCCCAGCCTGTTCTACTTTATTAGGGCTCTGCTTAACAGAGGTTGCCTCATTTTGAACATTTTGTGCATCATTGTCTTGAATTCCGCTATTAACGTCATTTTCAAGAGCAGTGAAAAAATCATCACCATCGGAGCCAAATACTGTATCTTCTACAGCCTTTGGGTTGCCTTGTGTATCTTTTTCCATGTATTTCTCCTTATCTTAAACATTTAATTTAATTCTAAAATACTTTACTTTGCAAATTATTATTTTCTTTTCTTTGCTTTTCTTTATCTTCTATAGCAGGTTTACTTTCAGTATCTAAAACTTTTCGCAAATGTTTCATTTGTGCTTTAGTCTCAAGTTCTTCTTTCATGATGCTACTTCTAGAATCATGAGTTTGTTTACTGATTTCAACAGATTGTTGCATTACTTTATTTTTAATACCTGCTTGAACCAATTGTCTTTCTAATGTTTCAACAGTTCCAGATAAATCCTTAATTTTTTCTTCTTGAGATTGTATTTGAGATTGTTGTTGAGCTACTACAGATTTACGTTTAGCAATATTTTCCTTACCTCTAACATCTGTTTCAGCAAGAACAGCTATGTCATCAACAACTCCTAATCTCATTAATTCTTTTAATTCTGATAAATAAGCCCATCTATTAACAGGTAATGTTGAACCTGATACTATTCTTATATCAAATTTTGCAGTTTCATAGTCTCTCCATTTACCTACAACATTTCCCATATCGTTATACATTGGAACATTTATTTCAACAGATTTTTCTTCTGTTAATGCATTTGGTTGTACTAATCTAAATACCTTATGTGCTGTATAAACACTTTGAGAGTATTCTTTTATAACTTCTCCAAGTTGTTTTAATCCTGGTTCAATACTATGTTTTAACCAATATTTAACTCTTCTTGTTCCATATTCATCCATAGCTAACATGCCCTTATAAGGCATTTCTTTTGTAGCTCCTGTATCCCCTTGCATAGAAGAGTATATTCCAGCTAAATACTCCATATCCTGCTTTCCTGTTTGAGTTAAACTAAAGAAAGCATTGTTTAATTGAAAAGGTTGAACTGGAGTAGGAGGTGTATATCCTTGTCTCATAGGTAATAATGCTCCTGGAGATGAAGAATATTGTTCCCAATAATCTGTATCAATACTCCCTTCTTCATACATCCATCTTAATGAACTGCCTAAAGATGCATTATGTATCATTAATTGATGTGCTTTATTCATTTCTCTTTGCTTTCCAACCAATGGAGATACAGCACTCATAGGAAAAGGAGTACCTGTCCATTTATAATGAAAAGGAATAATAGGATATTCAGATACAGGAAGATATTTCTCATATAATGTTTTATCACCAACTACACAACATAGTTTTACAATAGTTTTATGAAATTTTATATTATCAACAAGACGAGATTCAAAAGTTTTATCTTTCATTAATAGATTAAATTCTTTTTCTGACATAACAGTATTATCAATTTTAGAATTTTCTTCTTGAAGTCTATGCTCTATTTCTACTGCAAAAGCTTGCAATTGGTTAGTTATCATTTCCTGTTCTTTCTTTAATTCTAATTGCATTCTTTCTGGAAGCATTTCTCCAGCTTCAACAGCTTGTTCCATTTGCAATGCCTTTTCTTTTAAGCCTACTTCCATTTCAACTCGCATTTTCTCAACTTCCTGAGTTGCCATTTCTTTTATCTGCTCAATTCTTTCTGCATTAGGTGGAACTTTAAAAAATACATTCATATAAGGAATTTTTTCTTTTTCATACAATTCATAAAACTCTACAAGTTCATTTTCTTTTTGACTATATATAGAATTGTTATTAGTCATATCCTTATAGCTAAAATCTGATTGTTCATTATCTATTGTCTTTTCTGAATAATTATCATAAGATTCTTGATTAGAAGATGCTGCCATTATTTTGCGTTTGCTATCAGGGAACAATTGAACTAGGTGTCCTTTGGGGAGTATTTTGCGGATGAGAATATAGGCAGCATCTCTAAATAAAATATCTCTTGATTTATTATCAATGTAAATATCAAATGGGTCAGGTTGTTGAACAATAACTTCTCCCATACCTCTATCAGCATCAGGGTCTACAGTAACAAGTAAAAATCCTAAAGATTTAGTAACAGCATCATTAATAGCATTTGATAGTAATGTATCTCCACTAGAACTGTTCCATATATAATCTGCTATATCTGAAAACACTGAAGCAACGTCTGAATCACTCCCTTCAATTCCAACTGCTTGCCATCTAGGTTTATTTGCAGTTGCATAAAAGTTTAGCATTTCAACGACAGGTGTAATTCTATTAATTGTAAATGTAGGCATTCCTTGTTCTTGCAAAGAGACCTTTTCTTCATGACTTAATTGATTGTCGTTAGCAAAATCAAATCCTTTTTGATTAATATATTCCCATTGAATTCTATTATCTGTTTTAGAATATTCGTAAATTTCTTTTACTTTTTCAGCAACCTTATCTTTTCTTTTAGCCAATGTTAAACTCCTGCTTTATATTTATTTTTTGATAGTTTAAATCCTTTAGACTTCTTTTTCTTTTTAGAATACTTTCTTCTAACATTACCTGTAGGTAATGAACTTTTATCTTTAATTGTTAAATCGTTTGTCGTTATAATTGATTTACTCATTATTCATCTAATTCTTTTAATTCTGGCATATCACCATATGTATTTTGAAATGTTTCTTCAAATGCTTCTGACCCTACTATTCCTCCAGGTATTTCATTTGTTACAGGGTCTTGAGCTGCCATAACAGAAGCAAGTTGATTTGGAACATTTCCTATAGTATTAACCATACCTCCAGCAAACTTTTTCATTTGTTTTGTTATAGGATTAACAACATCTCTAATTGCTTTAGAAGTACCAATAGCATTTATTGTATGGCTTACATTTTTTAAATTATCCACAATTATTCCATCTAATATTTCTAATGATGTAGGATAGTTGGATTCTCCTAAAGGTTTATCTTCATTAACCATTTTTGTCATAGCATTAATTACATCATCAGCACTATTTAACCCACTATAATTTGAATCACTCTTAGCTACATTATGCATTCTCTCTAAAAATTCAGGTTTAATATTTGCAAAAGTACTATCTAAATTCTCTATATTAGCAGCAGTTTCACCATAATCAAAAACATCATTTGCTTCTGTTTTATAATAATCATTTACAATTTTTTGAGTTTTTAAATTTTGGTCTGCTGAAAATCTTTCAAAATCATTTAGTACTTTTTCTTCTGACACTAAATTTCTGGTATAATCAAAAGGGTATTCAGTACTTCTAGTAGCAAAATCACCATATTTATACCCTCCTTCGCTTAATTTAGTTAAACCCTGTGCTCTTAGTTCATCTACTGCTTCTTGATATTTTATAGGGTCCTTACCCCTATACATTGTTTCAAGAGGCACATATGTATCTGAACCAGTAAGACCTTCACCTTCTCCATGTGGAGGAATATCTATCCCTTCTGCAGTTGGACCCATGTCTGTTGATGTTGCTCCTCTGTGGTAAGCTAAATCTACCACTGCTTTAGCATATAATGGGTCAACTTCACTAGTTGGTATATTGTCATATACCCTTCTGTCAACTTCACCCCTTGCATGGCCGCCACTAATAAAATGTGCAATTTCCCTATCAGATATATTTTTAGGAGCGAGCCATCTATTTGTGTCAAGCGAGCCACGGGGAGCATTATATACTTCATTTAGTTTACCAGGGGATGGTTTGCCATCAACATAGAGTTGACCTAATACTTTTTCGATTTCTTTTGGTGTTAAAGTTTTTTTATTAAATAAATAATCATATACTTCACTACCTTCTAATTTTGCTATATTTCTTGATTCTGGATTTTGTGAGAAATATTCTCCATCTTTTTCAAAAACGTTTTTTTGTGTAACTGCCATAATTGCTCCTTTAAGCTATAACCCAAGATTTAACTTGAGGTCTTTTTTTATAAAAACTTCCTTTCTTTTCTTCCTTAATACCAATAGGAGGATTAGCATATTTACATGCATAAGCCAATGCATCTATAGTATCGTCATGTCCCATTCTAGGACCAAAGGTTATTATTTCGTGCTCTAAGTCATACTGTTCTTTTTTAAGATGTATCTGACCTATTGCAAATCTTTGTGCTAGTATCTCCTGTATTCTGTCTCTTTTACTCATTCGAGTTCCAGGCTTCTCTTCTTTAAATCTAACACTAAAATCGTTTCTCCTTCTTGTTTCTGCTCTAAGAGCCTGAAATACAGGTTTAGACATTGTAGTATCTTCTACAACAAATAAGCTGGGATGGTATATAGAAGAATAATCAAACATATAATCCACTATTCCTTTATTCTTCTCTCCTGGTATCCCTAAAACTGGAATACCTCTTTTTCTCAAATAGTCTAATATATATATGTTATTATCTGCATCCACCCCAATTGCAAGTAACACACTATAATCAGCATCTCTTCTTTGACTATCTGTCGCTGGGTCAACTCCAACGAAAACATTAATAGGCTTTAATTCTCCATCTATATTAACAAAGCATAAATCAGACTCTTCATTATAATTAAACATTCCATCCCAATATTTTATATGATTTCTTGTAAATATTGAATCATCAGCACTCTGCACTTCCATCATATATTCTTGATAAAATTTATAAGGTTGTCCAGAATCGGCATAGAACTTTTTCTTACGTTCCATTTCTTTTTTGCCAAACCAACTATCCCATAACATAGTCCCATCTGACATTATTGCTTTTTTAAGAACTATATCCCAAGAAAAGTCTTTATCTGCTTTGATAGATTTTTCATAGTTGACGATGAGGTTATTAATGAAACTATCGTAATGAACAGGTGTACCGTTAATACGCAACCTGCCAGTACCAGGCTCAAGAGCAGGGAAAACCACCGCAGTAATAAGGTTGCTGTTTTTAGCCCTTGCTTCTGGGGTAATGGTGTTATTTTCGTCCTCGAAATCATCTAATATAATTAAATCATACCTCTTATGTAATTTAGCACCGCCTCTTATTCCTGAAATATTAGACTTGGATATCAGCTTACAGCCATTTTTAGTTTCAACATCTGTTTCTGTCCATTTTGTGCCTTTAAGACTACCGAAATAATACAAAATTCTTTCATTAAACTCCAAATGATATTTTATATAATCCATATTTCCTGTCGCAAGTTTAGCAGTTGCAGATACCCAACCATAGAATAAAGGTTCTTTTGTAAAACAAAATGCTTGCATTATATCACATTTAGTTAAAACAGTTTTACCATGTCCTCTAGGTAATATAATAGCTGTTTGTCTTTTTTCTTTATCTGTAATAGTATCTGCTATTTCATAATGAAAAGGAGGAGTTTCAGAACGCATAAAATCGTCTTGAAGAAATAATTTACCAAAAGCAATTAAATCCTTACTTGCTAATAATAAAGCTTCCTCTTCTTTAGATACATTATGAAAATTAACATTAGCCATTAGTATCTTCTTGCAGTACGCCTTTTAACAGCAGTTTTACCATTACGTTTCTTTTTACTTGTTATTCTTTTACCAGTTCTTTTGGCATAGGCTTTAGCAGCCGCTTTACCTTTTTTAGTGTAAGAGAATTTTTTTCCACCTACTTTAGGCATGATTACCTCCTTAAAATAATTCTACTTGTTCAACATAATTTTCATCTATCCAAAATTTACATCCTTCATCTACTATATTAGAAGGAATTTCTTTTGGTTCATCAAAATAGGTGCACATCCCAAAAGGGTTAATACCACCTTTATTTCTTTTAATGCAGTTCCAACAATTATTCTGGTTCAATTTCTTTTGGTCTCTCAGCTTCTTCAATCATTTTTTCTGTTAAACCTTGAAACGCAATACCTGTTACTTGTTGTACTTTAGCAGCATTCTTGTCTTCTAAATCCATTATATCAGATAATTTAAATAATGCTTTTAATTTAGTGTCATCTTTCTCACTAGTTTGTGCAACTATCTTAATATTCTCTAATATAAACTTTTCATCGATTTCTAATTCATCTAATATTGGTTTTAATTCTTCTTTCACAGCAGTTTTTATCCTCTCTGTTTTAATTAAGTTAACAGCTTTCATTCTAGCATATCTTTTATTATTAGTAGGAAAAGCTTTTACATATGCATCTTCTGGCGATAGTCCTTGAGATATATACTGAACAAATAAATGTTCATTAGCAGTCATGTCTCTCCTATTCTCTACTACCTGTTCAGGCGTAGCATTTCCACTAAATGAATATATATTCACTCTCCTACTAGTATCCATAATAATATTATCAGCTACAGGAAATGTACCTGTGCATGTTCCGATATATAATTGTTCTCCATTCTTTCTAAGCATGCTACCCTTTCTGAGTACTTGAATGATGCATTCATCATCTGCTAATACCCAATCACCTACATTAGCTTTACGCCAATTATTTATAATCTTTATATTAGGTGGGGTTTCTTCTTTAGAATCGTAAACAATATGCTTTATATTTTTTACTTTATAACTTCTCATGCTTCAGCAACTTCATACAAAGAACATAACAAATCTAAAGTTTCTTTATCCCAATATTCTTCTAAATAATCCCAATTAGTATCTATAGGACCTTTATCTTCAGCATCAATAATACATTCTGTTATATGTTCAACGACTCCTGTTTTTTCATTATATTTTATCTCAAGTCTATATATTAAACAATCGTCTTTGTCTTTATTTTTATTATCTTCCATAAATTAAATATAATCAATTGTGAACAAATTTCCCAAAAAAATTTGTGAACTACTAAATAAAAGCTACATGCAAATCAGTGAGTACGCAATGTTGACTGTCAACGTGCATATAACTTCTATCTAGATATAATTATCCCCCTGTATGTTAAAATCTTTAATTTTAATTTTCGTTTAGGCCAGTACTCTATTGGACCCATACCTAAGTTTATATTAAAACAATTTGTGGAACTATTGGGGACAAACTCTTTATCCTATTTGGAGAGCAACCCAACTTCTGAACCTCGCAGCAGAACGATTCTCACGTGTACTGAAAGGCTGATATATTATAAAATGCATAACATGTTCCGTAAATAAGTTACTGTAGCTTAATTTCAAAAACAAGAAAAAAAGGTTAACTTTCAAAAATTGTAGGATTTTAGTGGAGACCCTATAATTGTAAGGGTGTACGTATGAAAACTTTTTTCTATATGCAGAAATTAGTTATTTTTCAATTCAAATAGGAGTTCAAAATCATGGACGCAAAAAACATATCTATTATGCCTTGCTACTTTCAGCTTAGAGTCTGGAACAATGGAGCAAACAAATGCTACGTATATTCTACTCAAAGAACTTACAAATGCTCTTTCAATCTTGGAGACGAAGCTGGAACGCAAGTTCAGAGCATTTCTGTTCAGTTTCCAAACGAGCAGAAAGCAGACGCGAAACAACCACGCGTTACCAAATGGATTCAAGACGACAATGGCGTTGCTTTACCTGAATCTGGTGCAAAGCTTTGGAAACAACATTATGGCGAAAAAGCCTACTTTGTTTTCAACATGGAAGCTGGTACTTTTGAGCTTATCAACCAAGATGAGTTCAACGCGCTTCAACCAGACGAACAATCTTACCTCAACGCACCAATTCACGCTCCGCAATAGCATACTTCTTACGTTTAGCATAGGCATCGTTCATTCGTTGTCTATGCTACTCACACGCTTTACAACATAGAATAGGATAAAAGCAAGGAATTATATAAATAAACAGCACTCAAACAATTAGAATTAAATAAAAGACTTGACAATAGTAATGTATCTGCAAGACTAGCGAATTCTAGGGTCTCAATATCTGTCAAGAGATATTGTTGTTACTTTAGAACTAGTGAATATTAGGGGATGTTAGTAGATTTGTCTCAGACCAAATGAGACCAATTGGAAATTGAACGCATTATAAAACTGCCTGTCTTGCAGACTGTTACTACAAAACAAACTATTATTGATGAATAAGATACAAAATATATCTTTGTTGAATGAAAATAGTAGTTTAATAAATGAATGTAGTGAGCAAGGCAAGGGTATCAGCCAATAAGCCAAGATACCAAGTGGTGTAGATGATATATATCTATGCCCAGTAATTAATTTGAAAAGGAGAAAGACAGATGAAGAAAAAAACAATAGATTCATTTAAATGTTTGTATTGTGAGAAAGTAAAATCTGTAAAAGAAATGCATTGGTGTAAACAATGTGAAAAAGAACTTTTGGACGGCAGTAGAGAAAGGCTTGATTTGAAAGATGTATGTAATGACTGTTATCCATTTGGTAATAGAGAAAAATAAAAGACTTGATAACATTTAAT
>VTLG01005493.1_pt1 | contig 13538 bp, 12 predicted proteins | sample 4694571 | NCBI WGS metagenome assembly VTLG01 (sample SAMN12604809, study PRJNA352737) | marine metagenome | biome: ENVO:00000447; feature: ENVO:00000209|ENVO:00000569|ENVO:01000036; material: ENVO:00002151; isolation source: viral sequences binned using virsorter ...
TGGCATCTCGACCCTTTCCAGAGGGGTCTACGAACATTACCGAGCCTGTATATTCAATCCAATCACCAAATTGTTGTGCAGGTCGATAAAAATGATCACCATTAAACCCTACACAAGGTAATTCTTTAATTACATACTCAGGAGAAGAAGACCATATGACTTTTTCTGGTGCATGGTCAGGATTTACTGAAGATATAATTAGGTCTGATAGTTTAAGAGGGTATCTATCCTGGTCAGATAAGCTAGTGTCTAGCATGAACTGTAAAGAGAACCCAGAACGGCCATAGGAAGCCTCACGTTCCATTAGATCTATTGACGAGAATCTATCAGGGTCAACAGGATCTTTAGGCTTTACAAGCTCTTCTGCAAGCTTCTCAGCTAATTTAGGAGCTAATCTGTCTCCATAGTTGTTTCTTAGTTCTGGATAACGTGCTGTCCAGATACGAGTCGTATATCCACGTTCTTCTAGTGTTAAATATAAAGATTGTTCTGTTTGTGGTGTACCAAGAAAGGTTATCTTACCGTTTGGTTTGAGGATTGCATCAAATTCTTTTACAGCTTCCGATAATTTATCTCTCATCGGTTGGGTAAAGCTGTTGTTTGGTACTTCTACGTCATCTGCTATGACCTCATCGGCACGACTACCTGCCATCTGTCCTAGAACACCTTGAGACTTTACTGAAGGGGCGTGGTCAGCGTGTGCAGGTCCGACATCAAAACTTATCTTACTGTTTCTTTGAGAGTCATCTGGTCGTAATGGAGCCAGTATAGGCATCTCATTGATCAATCTCATAGTAAAAGTAGAGAAGTTATCGGCTCTATCTTTACTTGCGGATACAACAAGGAACTTTAATTGTGGATTCATCCGTAGTTTCCATACAACATAGGTAGATGTAATCCAACTTTTACCCACCCCTCTAAAGGCTTGTATGATTTTTCTTCTAGGTCCGTATTGTAAATACTCAGCTATGTCTAATTGAACAGGCGTAGGGTCAGGTAGGTTAAGATGTCGCCAAGTTATTATTAGAAAATATCTAAAATCTTGTAGTTTTTTAGGAAGTGGTTGCATAAAGATCTTTTACCCTCTGTAAAGGAATAGCTGCACATTGAGGTACGACACTATTGCCTAATGATCTAAGTCTGTCCACCCGATTTCGTAGCCCATCATCTCCTCGACAAAGCACGGATTTAGATACATATTTTCGCCATTTTGGGGATAGGTGTGGTGTATTGCTCTGCCAAGTGTATGCTGTTTTTTGCAATTCTTTAGGGATTGTGAACTTCCGTCTTTCCATTCCCTTGCTGTAGGAGTTGGTAAACTCTGTAGATGATTGAATAGCTCTACTGCTTGAGGATTCACTGCCTCTCTGAGATTGGCAAGATTGGTTCTGCCCTTTCTGTGTTCTGTCACTTGCTTCAGCATTGAACCCACACTTCTCTGTGGAAGGTAATCCATTGTTGTCGGTGTAGGCAACGAGCCACCACCTGCTTCTTTTATGGCAGGCTCCCACAGAACTTGCTGGTATAACTGACCATTCTGCATCATACCCTGCTTCGGAAAGCTCCCTGAGTACAATGTCCAACCCTCTATTAAGGATCGCTGCCACGTTCTCCAAGACAACGTATTGTGGTCGTACCATGCGTATGACTCGCATGAGTTCAAAGAAGAGTCCTGACCTTGTTTCTTCGGTAATACCTTTCTGAAGGCCTGCAACTGATATGTCTTGACAGGGGAATCCCCCACAAATGACTTGATATTCTTTAGGTTTAGCTGTAAAGGTTCTGATGTCATCATGGATAGGAACGTGTGGCCAGTGTTTTTTGAGAACTTTTTGACAGAAAGGGTCAATCTCTATAAATTGAGTGGTTTCAAAACCACCTATCAGTTTTTCAGCAGCGTAGGAAAAACCACCGATACCTGCAAAGGTATCTAAAATTTTCATAAACTATCTCTCAAGTGCAGGTATTACATCAAGGTCTGGTAGGTTTGACATAAGATCTTCCATAGGATTCTTCTCCGTTGGAATACATTCAATACCGTTATCTTTCAAAAGCTGCCTTGCTACGTTAAGATCTCCTGGCTTTGCTTCTCCACATTTGATCTTGCCTAATAGTTCTTGTATAAGAACAGTTTGAAGATTTTCTAATAATTCTAACTTTTTTTCTTTTCCCATAATTAGAATTGGTTTTGAAACTAATATACCTTGTTTTATCAAATTATGCCTAATAAGCTAATCGGACAAAGATTCCAAATTAATGATCGTGTATCTAGAAAGAACTATTCTGTCATAGCTAATACATATAAGAAAAAGTATGGCAATATTACTGAAACTATAGAAAGAAAAAACGCAGCAGGTAGTAAAATGTATTACTACAAGGTGTTGTGGGAGGACAATAGATCATCTGAACACGCCCAACATAGTCTTGACTCTGTTGAATAAAGTCTTCTTTTTTGCTTTTAAATTTTTCTTGTAATGATGAAGAGCCATTTCAGTTCTTAACAATTTGGTTTCTGTATCCGTGATACGTTGCATGGCTGCCATGATCAACATATCTTGCAGTTTGTTTTCTTTAACTAAGTTAAGACAATATTCTTTCATTACAAAATTTGGTAATTCTTCTACTTCTCGTTTCTTGATTTCTATTTCTAGTTCTATTTCTGGTGGAGGATTACCAATAAGAACATTAAAAAACTCTTTATGGTTCATATCAATTCATTTTAGGGAACAGTTGTTGCTCCAACATATCCACAGCACGATCATCAAGAGTATTCGAGGTCTGTTTACAGATTGCTCGCAAAAGATCTACTACTAATCTCTTTACAGCAGTTGTTGTAAAGAACTTAAGTAGGATTGGTTTTAAGAGTTTGAGCATAATTACTATTGTGTTACTTTCCAAACATACCAATATTTGCTAAGTTTGCCATAGTTACTACTTCTTATGGCTGAAGAACAGGAAGAAAAAGAGGGTACGGATTGGGGAGAAATCTTTGGTCATGGTGTCCGATTTATGATTCTTTGCTGGTCGCTTGCAATGATGACTCTCGGATACATGGATCGGATTCGCAATGATGGAGCGTTTTTAGCTGGCTTGACCAGTGGGGTTTTAGGCAGCTATGGTATCTCCGTTAACAAAAAGAAACCCACAAACGCTGCTAAGATAGTAGATAACAAGGACACTAATGTAGGTATCAAATGAAAAAACTATTTGCTTTACTTTTATTTTTACCAACGGCTGCCTTCGCTGATATAAAACAAGAGTTTGTGACATCTGCCCAAATTTCTGTAGATATGCCGTATGTTGTTACGAATAAGGTAGGAACTACATATAGTCTTAGCGGAAATAATATTACACCATCTGTAACGGTAGGAGATACCACAACAGCAGGGAAGATAGGCGGTATCAATGTTGGTAGCCTTAGTAATGGTGTACCAGCGATGATTCAGACAGATACTACAGTAACCACTAGCGGTTCAGCGTTTTCCAAGACGGAATCGGTAATTATGGGTGACGCTACACCATCTGCTGTAACTCCTAGTTCGGGTATTGCAGCATTACCAGTATTAGGTGGACAAACAACAATAGGATCAGGCGGTACTGCTGGATCTCTTGCACTAACTTCATTGAGTTCTGGTATTCATACTTGCACGGCTGGAGGCAGTGGTACTAGCTGCATAGGATCTACTAAAGTCACTATTACGATTGACTAGACTTTGGCTGCTAGTTTTATTAGTATTACCAGTAAGAACCCTTGCTGTACCTATTGTGCCACAATTTCGTACAGGCAGTTCTCAAACTTCAAGCACATCTGAGTCAATAATTAATGAAACGATTACGAGCCATCAATATCGGACAGGATACTCCTACTCAGCATCAGGACATAATATCAAATCTGAAACAGGATATATCAATCCTACTGCTACGACTACGAATGAACAAACAGTTGGAGGAGTAAATTTTAATTGGACTTCACCAAACTTAGAAGCTATACCTCGCTGGTCAATATCAAACGATGGAGCAGCCTTCTCTCTACAAGAAACTTTAATAACTCCAGGACTCGATACGACAACAACCATAACTCGCCAAATAAACACAAGCACAACCACAGAAACTACAACTACATTTGGACAATAGCTTTACTTGCTTGTCCTACAAAAGTATTTGCCAATACCACGGTTGCCTCCCCATCCAGTAATGCTCAAGGGGTCGTTAACAACAATGCTACGATGATTACGCCATCAGCTATGCCATCTTTTAGGATGAGTCAAGGTATAGTTTGTGCCTCTCCTAGCCTTACAATCACTCCTTATGTAACAGATAGTTGGTCTTTCGCACGACCTAAAGAACATATTACTAGAACACCAATTTATGACGAAGATACTGGAGCAATAAAATATTACTCTGAAATACCAAGATTTGAGAAGGACAATTTTAATTTAAACTATGGAGTCTCAGCTCAACTAAACATACCATTAGGAAAGTCTCCAGCTCTTTGTCATGAGGCAACAGCCGTAAATATTGAAGCTCAGAAGTTATTAATAAAGAAAACTAAAATGGAGATCAGTTTATATCGTTTGGAGATGTGTGCTAAACAAGCAAGATTGGGAGCTACATATAAGCCTGGCACACCAGAAGCAGTTACTTGTCAAAACATTAATGTAAGCATACCTCCTAATCAAGTTGTGCCACATACTCATAAACTTAATTAGGTTTTCTTTTTTTTAGTTAGCTTAGTAACTACTTGTTTCACTATAGGTCGTACAAGTTGAAGAACAAAGGGAGCAGATGCACCAACCAAAGCCAAACTAAATACCCCAACAAACTGAGGGGTAGAAGGTATGTACTGATCTTTCCACTCAACTGCTTCATAGATAGTTATACATTCACTTCCATCTTGCCCTCTTTCATGCCCAATAACACGTTCTAACTTTTTATCGTTACGAAAGTCGCCTACTCTTTGATCGTTTTTTCCAGGACAGGGAGGAAAATCTGGTGGGGGAGGTTGAGGTAAATCAGGAATTTTGGGTGGTTTCGTTTCTGGTAAGGGCGGTGGCTCATTACTGCTAGGTGCTTCTTCTGTAATGACAAGATTCTCAGGTGTATAGTCAAGAGGAACAAAACTAGGAAACGGAAAATCACACGTTGTAAATACACCATTTGGATCTTCCAGCAATAAATTACGATTACCAGTATTTTTTATATCACGATGTTGATAAGTACAACCAGGAACATCAATATCAGGTGGCTTTGTAATAGTTAAATAATGTGGATTATAAATTTCTGGAACCTCTGGAATATAAATTTCTGGAATTTTAATATCAGGTATTTCCATTCATTTATTTAGGTATTGGTATAGATGGACCAGTATTTTTTGGTAATCCTTGATCTAATACTTTAGGCATCATTCCAGATACGTTATCAAGGATTTCATTCATTACTCTTGATTTAAACTGTTCTGATGTTACATATTTGTATGCAAAGTATGTTCCACCACTCATGGAAGCGACCATAACAAAAGAGATAATACTCAGAACATTAGCAATTTTTTGAAACATAATTAAATAAGCATTTTGTTTTACGGAGCATTACCTTGTAATGTTCCAGAGTTACTTAATGAATAACTAATACCAGATCCTAATTTAATATATTTTCCAGCAGAACCTCCAGCAGAACCACTGCCACCACCTTGACTGCCAGCATTACCGTAAGTACCACCGTTACCGCCAGAAGATCCTCCTGTTCCATTACTAAAAGCATTATTAGCAGCACAAAGACCTGCTAAAATTGAAGGTATAGCATATGCACTACCGCCACCAGTACCACCAGAACCGTTTGACTGAGATTGATTATACCCTTGCCCATTACCTCCAGCTCCACCTGAACCAGCAGAACCTCCATAACAAGCACCAGCACTACCAAAACTTGTCCCATGACCAGGTGAACCATTAGCACCTCTACCACCACCACCACCACCACCACGGATGGTTCCTGTGTTAGTTACTGTTACCCCATTAGAACCAATATAAAGTGCTGTTTCTCCATTTCCACCAGCCCCACTAGATCCACCAGCCCCACCAGCCCCAGATATGGTTCCAGCATTTTGTATAGTTAAAGTGCCACTCATTCCAGAAGGTACACTAAGGGCAGAATTATTAGTACTTGTAGAACCTATTTCAACACCACTATTAATGACTAAAATTTTAGCTACATTTGCAGAAAAATCAGAACCGAATAAAGTAGACACACTTTGGTTGGTAGCATTACTACTTAAAGTTACAGTTACATTTGCTGAAGCACCATACCATTCACTAAAGCTCATTTGAGCACCAGAACTTTTATCAATTAAAGCTCTTATATCTGAATCATTTATTGAACATTGAGTACCAGATGATCCACCTGCTTCAATATGAATTTCATTAAGACTAATAGCTCCAGAACTTTGTAGACCCATTATTTACCTCCTTTTAATTCGTCTACTTCTGCTCTAAGTTCTTTGATTGCGTTAATAAGAACACCGACCATTTTTCCGTAGTCAACTGATTTAATTTCTTTTGTTTCTGGATTTGGATTTTCTTCAGTTTGTCCATCAGTTACTTCTTGGGTTATTACAAGTTCTGGTAATACTTTTTCTACTTCTTGTGCAATAACACCAATAGAATGTTTACCACTTTCAATCCAATCAAAACTTACACCTCTTAATTGATCGACAATATCAAGAGCATTATCAATAGTATTTACGTTTGTTTTTAGTCTTGCGTCAGAATAAGCTGTTACGTTTCCTGTAGCAGTACAGTTCCCAGAGTCATCTACTTTAAATGACCAGTTTGCACCAGTGTTTAAGAAACCAATTTGATTAGAGTTATTTGCATAAACATAGCCTCTAATTGTGCCATTGTGCTCATCTCTAAATCTAATACCATTAGCACTAGAACCACCAGCTATATTCCAATAATCATCATTGTCTGAATACCAATGTTGACCAGTTGCTTGGTTATACATTCCTTCTTGAGTGTTGTTATTTCTAAACCAATCATCGTTATAAACATCGTGAACTCCATTAGTAGATGTTCCTATTGTTTGACCTCTAAGAGCAGTAGCTATTTCACTAGCTGACTGGTCAGCAGTCGCTCCGTCTTCTACGTTTATTAAAGATCGTACTTGTGAAGCAGTTAAATCAGTTGCACTTCCACTTCCACTTGCTGTTCTTCCAATAATTCTATCTTGTGAAAGATTTTGAAACTTTGCAAAAGTTACAGCACCATTATCTAACTTATCTGAGTTAACAGCAGAATTAGCTAGTCTTGCGGTGTTAACTGCTCCGTCAGCAATCTTAGCTGTACCAACTGCGTCATCTGCTAATTTAGTTCCAGTAACTGCTCCATTAGCAATTTTAGATTGGATTACAGCACTATCTTCTATTCTTGCTGAAGCGAGTGTTCCTGATGAAATATTGTCTGCATTTAAACTTGTAAGAGATGCACCAGAACCACTAAATGTTCCAGCACTTAATACGTTTGTAGAAGGATTAAAAGTTAAACCTGAACCATTATCAATATAAAGATTTTTACCTGAACCATTATTATCTGTAAAAGTTGGATAAAATGTAGAATTAGTGCTTGAATTTGCTACATCTACAGTATCAGCACTTGCAGCATTTCCAGAAATATCTCCTACCCTAGCTGCTGGTATTGTTCCAGAAGTAATAGCACTAGCATTTAAATTTGTTAAAGATGAACCATTACCATTAGTCGCTAACTTACCAGCAAGAGCATTTGTCATTGTTGTTGAGAAGTTAGCATCATCATCTAAAGCTGCTGCTAATTCATTCAAAGTATTTAATGTTCCAGGGCTGGAGTCCACTAAGTTTGCTATCGCTGTATCTGTATAAGCTGTTGTGGCTACTTTTGTAGAATTATCACTTGCTGATTGGGTGGTTGCTGTGACTCCGTTAGTCAATACACCAGAGCTAGAAGTTAAGCCACCGAATAATGTATCTCTAGTCGCTATATCAACCCCATCAACTGTTCCTGTTACCGTTACATTACCTGTAACTGTTAATGCTCCCGTAGCAGCAGTACCAGATGTAGATAAGTTTTGCGATCCAAATGAAGGAGTCACTTTTGTACCTGTTATCCCTGCACTTGCATTTATATCTGCATCAACTATTGTTCCATCTACAAGGTTTGCACTAGCTACTGTAATTGCTGACGGCAATGCACCAGTAGCAAGCTTTGATAAGGCTATTGCTGCACTTGCATTTATATCTGCGTTTAGGATTGTTCCGTCTACTATGTTTGCACTAGCTACAGTTACGTCTGTTGGTAAAGCTCCAGCAGCAAGTGATCCTGTAGCAATCGTATCCGTTCCAAATCTACCAGAAGGGATAGTTCCTTCTCCTAAATCATTAGCATCTAATGAAGCATATTCAAGTTGACCTGTAGCAGTAGCACCTGATCCAGTAATACTTTTTACTTTTAAATATTTATCAGCAGCAATTTGATTATCAGGGAAGATAAATGTATATGATTGCCCTGCACTATGAGCTGGTGAAGCTAATTTAATACCATGACTTTGTGCAGAACAGTTTAGCTGCAACTTACCATCATTACCTCCAGCACCACGAACTTCTACTACACCTGTGCCATTTGGCTCTATCTTTACATTACCGTTACTTGTTGATGTAGTTACTTTGCTAGTTTGAACATCCAAGTCACCACCTAGTTGAGGTGAAGTATCTTCAACAACATTATCTAGAGCGTTAGGGTTGGCTGTAGAACTAGCAGCGATACCATCTAACTTTGCACCATCAGTAGCTAGATTCCTTCCATCTACGTCACCTGATACGACTATATCTCCTGTTACGCCTATACCTCCAGATTGAATTTCTAATTTAGTAGAACCACCAAGTTGTAATTTTAATGTACTTGTTCCAGCATCATTGATAAATGAACCATCTGTTGCGTGGTGAAATATTTCTAGGTCCGATCCTGTACCAACTAATAATTTTACACCGTCATTGTATTTGTTATCTCCAGTAAATGTGTTACCAGTTACGACTGCAAAACTACCTGTAGCAGTTACACCACCTTGCCAAGCAGTACCGTTGTAGACTTTTAGTTCGTTAGCAGAAGTATTGAAGTATAAGTCTCCAGCAGCAAGAGCATTACCACCACCATCTGTTGATGGGTTGTTAGCTGCAATCTGATATTTTTCTGCAAAGTTATCTACGTTAGCTATGTTACTAGCTACTGAATTAACATTAGCAATACTTCCAGCAGTTGTATTTACGTTAGATATAGACCCTGCAACTGTAGTTATATTACTTGCATTAGAAACAGCACTATTAATATTACTTGCGTTACTAACAGCAGCGTTTATGTTACTTGCGTTAGAAACTGCTGAGTTGATATTTGAAGAATTATTAGCTACAGATGTCACATTTGAACTGATACCTGCAACAGTAGAAACATCAGATGATACACCAGCAACAGTTGTAATATTGCTAGATATACCTGCCAACGTGTTCATATTCGTTACGTTAGAAGACGTACCTAATGTGTTCATGTCTGAAACAGCATCAGCAGTTCCAAGTAAAGCCATATCAGCTACAGCATCTGTAGTTCCTAATCTTCCAATCTCAGTAGCCTTACCAGCAACAGCAGTAACATTAGAATCATTATTTGCAACTGTTGTGACGTTACTACTAATACCTGCAACCGTTGTGACATTGCCACTAATACTTGCAACAGTACTTACTTCAGTTGCTTTTGGTACTAATCTATGAAAATTATAAGTATGTAAAGTTGAAGTAGATTCAACAATAAGACCAAAACCTTGAGGAACGCTAGATGGAGTGACGTTGTTTATAGTAACTGTATTTCCAGTACCAGCTCCATTTGCAATAGTAATTGTATTAGAACTAGGGGTAAGATTTGTTGATACAGTTGCTATAGATAAGATTGCAACTTGACCAGCAGATCCTTGTGGGTTAGTAGAAGGAAAACTTGTTTCATTTGCAATAGCGTTAAAACCACCAACATCATCTACAAAGTCAATAATACGAGCATCAATAGCAGCAGTTGTAGCAATTTTAGTATCAGCAGCACTCCAAGTTTCACCTGATTGTATTTCTTCTAATGTATCTTTTCCGTAAAACAGTTCTCCTACACGTTTAGCTGAATAGACTTTGGTATCACTTGTAGAAGTACCAGAGGTAACAATAGCAGTACCACTCACATCATTAATAACAGGAGAAGTTAAAGTTTTATTTGTAAGTGTTTGTGAATCTGTAAGAGTTGCAGCGTTATTTAATTTTGTATGGTCAGCATCAGTAAACACATTACTATCATTAGCAGCTTCTACTGCTGTTCTTATCTCTGCGTTAGTTTGATCTCCAGTAGCCCCTGCTTCTATTCCGTTTAATTTACTGTGATCGGCATCTGTAAATACATTTGAATCTGATGCCGCTTCTACTGCTGCTCTTATTTCAGCATTGGATTGATCGCCAGTAGCTCCAGCTTCTATGTTATTTAATTTAGAATGATCGGCATCTGTAAATACGTTACTATCACTAGCACTTTCAACAAGTGTTCTTATTTCTGCTGCTGTCTGATCTGCTGTTGCTCCAGACTCTATTCCATCAAGTTTTGATTTATCACTAGAAGACATACTTCCAGGATTAGATGTAGAAGCTGGTTGTAATTTAGAACCACTTATACCAGCAGTGCCACTTATATCAGCATTAACAATAGTTCCATCATTAATCATTGTTGACGTAACTGTGCCTGTATCACCTGACGTAATAACTGTTCCAGATCTATCAGGTAAGGTAATTGTTCTATCAGCAGTAGGGTTCTCTATCGCAAGTGTAGTTTCATTATTATCATCAACTGGTCCTTCAAATACAAGATTAGCTCTTATGCTTTGTGTTCCATCTCTTCTTACATAATCATCTACAAGTTCCTGTACTCCATGTAAAATCTGTTTATTGTTTTCATTTAATTCTGTTGCTGTTAAAACACTTGCATCTGAAAATGTATGAGTAGCTGCTCCAACGTAAGTGTTTCTTTGAAATAGTATGGTTGCTCCATTGGCAGGTTCATTACCAGAAGTAAATGTTATTTGAGTAGCACTTGTAAATGTATAGTGAGTAGTTCTTGTTTTTAAAACACCAGCAACAAAAACATCAATATCTTGTTCAATTCCGTAAGCAATACTAATACTAAAAGGACCAGCAGTATCATTTCCTGTATGAGTAGTAGAAGTTGGAACTGGTGTTCCACCAAATGTAAACGAGTTAGAAGCCATAATTCTAAATGTTTATTTTTAGTTTACCTTGTATTAAGATAGTAGTCATATTTTTATTATATTACATTCAATTTATCTTACAAATTTATTTATTATTGATTTTTTTTGTCTATCTTTTTCTCTGATATATGCAGGTAATTTAGATTTAGCTCCACCCTTTTCGTCTTCTAAATTAAATAATTTAAGTTTTGCTGCACCTATGTAAGGAGTGATTGTTTTATTTAACAAACTTCTTAAAGTAGATGATGTATTTGTTCTATCAGTAAGAAGCGTTGATTTATCAAAAATGAATTCTTCATCTATTTCTCCATCATCAATAAAGTCTAGCAACTGTAAAATTTTTTTATCTTTTGCAATTGGGAAAAGTCTTTCATATACAGTTTTACCGTTTTTACTTTCTTTACCATTATCATCTAATTTTATAGAACCAATAAAATCTATTAAATTTCTATATTGCGTTGAATTTAAAAGAATACCGCCTTCTGGAGACTTTCTAAATAGATGAGCAGATGGTGGTCCTATTTTAGATCGACTTCTGTACAAAAGACTAATAACAGGATCATTCATAGAAGTTCCACGAAGAGTAGGATTCATTCCACTGTTAGGTCCAAAATTTTTAGGATACTCTAAAAATTGATTTGTAAGCCAATGACGTTCTGGTTGTATATTCATTTTAAATATAGGGCTTGCCTCGTACTCTTTAAACGCTTTTAATACTACTTTTCTAATAAGAAAATCACCAACAAATCGTGGTTTTTCTGTTTCTAAAGTTCCATATAAAGGATGGTCTTTTGGTATTGGAGTACCGTCAGGTAATTTTGTTCTTACTTCTTGTTTTATGTAATCACCCTTTTGGATAGATTTATCATGCCTAAAAAAGCCTTTTAATTTTTTACCTGATCTTGGATCAGTAATTGTATATTCTTTTTTTCTTATACCTTTTCTTAATGAAGAAAGCGGAACAAAAGCAGAATGAAGATAGTTAGCTAAAAAATTAGGTAAAGCATCAGGTCTGTTTTCAATAATCTCAAAAACTGTTTGTAAATTTTCAAGCATTGGCAGATTAAAAAGATCTCTAGCTAAAGCAACACTCATAATTAAAGCTGCATTTTCTTGATCTTCCTCACTAAGATATTTACTATATGTTCCCCACCAACCTGCTGCTCTAAATATTGCACTTACTGGATCAAGCCCAATTCTACCAACATCAATAAAATCATATTTTGGTTCTCCATCTGGACCAAGTATAGGTTCTTTTGTTATTGGATTAGTTTTTAATAGTCTTAAAGCATATCCTATATCACCAGTATATTGTCTTATTTTATCCCCAACCCAATTTGGATCGTTACCATCAACTAAAGCAATTTTAGCAAACTTATCAGCAGCAAGCATACTTAGACCAATAGCAGTAACCCATATACCACCACCTATTCTAGTCGTACCTCTAGCTCTTGCAGAAACAGACGGATTAGCACTTTGTAATTGTTTTCTATGTGTATCCAACATTCCTTTTAAGAAACCACGATTTGTCAACGAAGTTGCCAATGGTGTATTTTTCAACAAAGTCTGTTGCAAATTAAGTGGTGTATTCATAAAAGGTATTAAAGGTTTCCATCCAGGATGCTTAAAAGCGTTAACGAATTGATTATCAATTCTGGTTGTAAATGTACGATCAGCAGCATAATCAAGAGCATCTCTTATTTTTAAAAACAAATCTTCTCCTATTGCAACTGCTTCTCCTTCTGGTCCAATAAAAGCTTTAGATTCAGAAATACCTTTAAGAGAAAGATCTAATTCTTCTCCTTTTTTAGCAATCCAACTTGTACCAAGTTCAAAACTTTTATCAACATACTCATCTAAAGCTTTGCCATCTAATCCTCTTCTTAATCCATCTTCTACTAATGATCCCTTTAAAAACATTCTAAAAGCTAATTGTTTGTTATATTCATCTTCTGCTAATAAAAATCTTGTAGGTGTTCTATTTAAAGTTGCAAAAGAATTAACAAGGTCAGGCACAAGACCTTTTTTAATATACTGTGTTATATTCATTTCACCTTTTCTTACCTTTTGAAGACCCTCTCCGTCATAAGTACCTCCTTTCATACCTATAGCAAATCTTTGTTCGGGGTCATTACCAGAATCAACAATCATTCTTGATTTATCTAAAATATTTCTTTCGTCTTTAAAAGCTTGCCCTGCTAATTTTAAAGCATCACTTTGAGCTTGTTTAA
>VTLG01009052.1_pt1 | contig 13537 bp, 15 predicted proteins | sample 4694571 | NCBI WGS metagenome assembly VTLG01 (sample SAMN12604809, study PRJNA352737) | marine metagenome | biome: ENVO:00000447; feature: ENVO:00000209|ENVO:00000569|ENVO:01000036; material: ENVO:00002151; isolation source: viral sequences binned using virsorter ...
AAACAGGATATATCAACCCTACTGCTACAACTCAAAGTACACAAACAGTTGGAGGAGTAAATTTTAGTTGGACAAGTCCAAACCTAGAAGCAGTGCCACGTTGGAAAATTGCAACAGATGGAGCAGCTTTTTCAATTCAAGAAACATTGATAACTCCCGGATTAGACACAGTTACAAACATCACAAGAACTATTACCACATCAACAACTTCAGAAACTACAAGTACATTTGGGCAATAATTTTTTTATTATTGCCTGTTAAAACATTAGCTAATACAACTGTAAGTAGTCCACAAAGTCAATCTACTGGTGTAGTAAATAACAATGCAACAATGATAACCCCATCAAGCTTGCCACAAAATAGATATTCACAAGGAATAGTTTGTACTTCTCCTAGTCTTACAATTACTCCATATTTGACAGATGCTTGGTCTTTTAACAGACCAATCGAAAAAGTAACCAGAACACCTATTTATGATGAAGATACTGGTGCAATAAAATATTATTCTGAAGTTCCTAGATTCGAAAAAGATAACTATAACTTAAATTATGGAATAAGTATGCAGTTTAATATCCCACTTGGTAATGGTGGTGATTTATGCAAAGAAGCAGCAAAAGTAAATATAGAGGCTCAAAAACTTTTAATAAAGAAAACACAATATGAGATCAGTTTATTTAGGTTAGAACAATGTGCAAAGCAAGCAAAACTTGGTGTAAGTTTTGTTGCTGGTAGTCCAAGTGCAATTACTTGCCAAGATATTGTTATTACAACTCCTCCAAATCAGGTATTACCACACAAACATTTAATAAAAAGCAACTGACGCTCCAACAGAGCAGAGGTTGAGTCAACAACTTGATAATGGGTCTTGTTGCTAAGTTTATTTTAACTTATTTTTTTTCTTTGTAAATTTAGTTATTATTTGTTTTACAAGAGGTTTTACAATATTAATAAGAATCGGAGTGCTAGCGGCAACCACAGCAATAGCAGCAGCATTAGTAACAGCAGGGACATTAGGTATGTACTGCTCGGTAAAGCTCGTGTCCTCATACAAAGTAATACATTTATCTCCATCTTCGTTTAATTTATGACCAACGACACGTTCTAGTCTTTTATCGTTACGAAAGTCTCCAACACGTTGATCTTTTTCTGGGTCAGGACATTTAATAAAAAACTCTGTTTCTTTCGCTTCAGGCTTTTGTGTGACTGGTGGTTTTGGTTCAGGTATTTCAGGTTCGCTAGATGTTATTGGTGTATCTTCTGACATTATCAAACTGTTTGGTTGATAATTCATAGGATTAAAGCTTGGAAATGGTGCATCGCAAACTGTAAAAACACCATTAGGGTCATCAAGTAATAAATTTCTATTGCCAGTATTTTTTATATCCCTATGCTGATATGTACAAGCTGGAACATTTATTGTAAGTGGAATTATGTCTACTGGTTTTGTAAAATCAAATATTGGTTGTATTTCTATATCAGGGATATTTAAATCTGGTATTCCCATCAAAGTGGCATTGCAGGGAAAGTTTCTTTAGGTATTTGCATTGGTATTTCTTCCATCATTTTTTCTTTTAAATCGCCCATAAGTTTGTTTTTTAAATCTCTTTCAAACTCAGGACTTTGCATATATCTTATCGCTACAAAACCAAAGGCAGCCATTGACCCTGATAACAAAAGAGATAATAATGAGGCTATCTGACAAATTCTGTTAAACATATGTGGAAAGAAGCGTTTATTAAAGCCCTAGCTCCAATGTCTTTAATGGTGCTATTTTTAATTGTAGGCTTGGCTCCACTATATCTAATTGGTGGAATGATGACCAGACAAATGCAAGAAAGGGTTAAATAGATTTATTTGCAATTAATTGTGCTTTCCATGCAGCTTTAACATCAGCAGTCCAAACAGCATTGCAAATTGCTGAAACTTCTGCTGGCTGTCCTGATAAATCAGTATCAACTAAATTATCAGAGGCATCTAACGTGCCGGGATTTAAAACATATCTATGAAAAGTTCTTGATATTTCAACACCATCTTTTTTTATAACTGTTGCTTTTCTTACTTGTACATTTTTTAACTGTGCATTTACGACCTCTATTTTGTCGTATTCGATTGATTCTGTAAGTGCCATTAGGATTAATCTCCGATTAAAACAGGTTTTGGCTTAGTTTATAGACTTAGCTCGGTCTATTGTGTTCTATAAGTTATAGAGCCTCTAAAATCTTTACCAGAAATACTACTTTGAGTTACAACAGCAACACCGCTAGCATCACATTTTAAAATATAAGCATAATTTGCATTTGGATTTAATATAGTATGTAAATTTTCACCAGCATTAGTTTCAGAAAATGCTCCACCCGGAACCCCTACAGCAGCAGGGTGAGACATGAAAGGCAAGTCAGTAAGACTTGCATAAGAAGAGGAGGAAGTACTCGGGTGTGTTCCCCTGAAAAAGGCAGTAACAATATTTCCAACTTTTATATAAAAACAATTATTAGAAGTGTTAGTTCCAGCATTTGTGTCAAATGAAACTGTCCAAGTGCCTTCCTCATAATCGTCTAAAATTGCACCAGTTGAACCAGTAGCAGAACCAGTAGCAGCACTAAAATCAATGCCATGACCATTAGTTGAAACAACTAAGTTTCCATCTGCAATAGTTAAGTTTGTCGTACCATCTGTCGTGCAGTTATTAAGTTTTGACCCACTTGCTAAAGTGCAAGTTCCATTTGAATTATCAACACTAATTGCCGCCGCACTTGCCGCAACGCCTTTTATACTGTTGACTTTGATTTCTGACATAATTAACTAGGTTTAGGATACTTGTCTTTAATGGCTTTAATGGTAGCTTTCCAAGCATCTATTCCTTCATTATATATCTGGTCGAATTGATCTTCAAATTTTGGATATTCTGCCCTTCTTTTAGATTTATAACTGTCATTTTCTAAATCCCATGCGGCTTGTAATGCAGCAAGGCCATCTGTACATTCCTTCTCTGTAGGTTTTGTACTTCCATCATGCACTATTAAGTTTGCATAGATTTTATTTGAAAAATCAGACCACCCAAACCAGCCACCAGTTTTACTTCTTGCAAGATAATCTTCTATGTGGTTTGGTCTACCTGTAAAAAAATCCATTATGTATCTCCTAATCTTGTAAATTCAGCCCAGAAAGTATTATAAGAACTAGCTCCAGCAAGAGTCATGCCTGCCCCACTAGTTATTGTATGAAATCTTATTTTATGTGTTGAGACATCTGTAACATCAAAAGTAAAGCTAGCACTTGCAAACCCAAAAGTCCCCCCACCTAACGCTGCTATATTAGCTGCACCAAAAGAAGCTGTAGTATAACTTGAATTATTAGTAGTTTTTTTTAAATAAAAACCAGCATAATTATGACCACCAGAACCACTTTCTTCATAATTGCCATTTATGGTTACAAGGTAAATACCAGTTGAAGGGAAAGTAAACACTCCACTGCTCTGAGTCATGGCTGAACCAATAACTCCATTAAGTGCATCTGCCCTTGCCCAATTTGCAGTAATAGCACTATCACCTGAACCAACTGAAAGTTGTGCAGTTACTTGCCACACATCATGCATTGCTATTCCAGCAGATATAGCAGGGGATAACTTAGTTGAATCTAGAGAACTTTGACTTGTTAAAAGCGTTCCATCTGCAATGTCAGGTAAAGATATAACCCTGTTATTACTAGATGATGAAGGTGCTTGAATACTTATAGACCCACCACCTGATGCTGCGTTTAGTTTAATCTTAGCGGTCATTTATCCAGCCTCCAATGCAGCAACTTTTGTTTCTAATACTTCAATTTTAGCAATAGCTTCTTGTAATGCAGCAGTAAGTAAAGGTACAAGTTTACTTTGATCCATAGTTTGATAAATTGGATCGCCTTTTGGTATAGCACCATTTTCATCTGTTGATACCTGATCTTTTGTCCCTGTTACGGCTTCTGGTACGGCTGTTACTTCATGTGCAAAAAATCCATCAACTGTTGTACTTTTGTCAGATTTCCAATTAAATCTATATGGTTTTAATGTTTTTAACCTTGTTATTCCATCAGATATTGCAACAGCATTTTCTTTTAATCTGTAATCTGAACTTGTGTTAAATGAAGTAGATGAGCTACTTACACTGATACTTCCTACTTGTGTAGTATTTCTATAAAAATAAATAGCAGTGCCTACATTACCACCTGTCTTGCAATAAATAGTGGCATAACCGCCAGCTGTATCTGATGCAAAAACACCACCATATCCACCAGACGTTCCAGCATCACTAGCAAATTGCTCTGCCACAGCAGTTGAAACATTAGTGTTTGTATTAACTTTTGTTCTTCCGTTTGGGTCTATAAATAATGCTTCGTTTGTTACACCATTTGAATAATTATTAGAAGTTCCAAAACTTAGAAAAGTTCCACTGCCTGTAATTTTTGTCCCAATACGAGCTAAAGGGTGGTCACTTCCTGTATAAGTAAAATCTATTGCACTATAATCGCCACTAGCATAATCACTATTTGAAATACCAAATGCACCTTTTGTTGTGCCTGTAAAAGATGTCAAATCTTCATCAGAGGCAACATGAAGTGCTCGAGTTGGTGCATCAATTCCTAGACCAAGTTTCCCTGCTGAATCTATTGTTGCTCTAGTGCCCCCAGCCGTAGCGATTTTAACAAGATCAGACCCAAAAAAAACACCTGTATTTGAATCTGATCCTTGTATAGCTGGTGTTGCGGCTGACCCATCTACTCCAGAAATACCAGTTGTTCCGTTGATTGCTATTGCCATAATTAAAGAATAACAAGAATTGCACCAGATGGCACTGTTACAGTAGCCCCACTATTAATTGTAGGACTTACTGTATGAGCATGTTTATTTGCAGTTAAAGTGTAAGAGGTTGTAACTGTTTGGTCAGTCTCGACAAAAACTTTATCTGTTCCCCCTCCAGTGCTACCGCCTCCACCAATTTCACCCCATACATTATTTGCATACCCTTCGAAGGCAGAAAGCGTACTATTATAACGAAGCATACCGTTTGCTGGGCTGCCGTCTCTCTGAGCCGTTGTGCCTACAGGAACTGTTATTGAGCTTGTAACATTAAAAGTTTGTCTTGCAGTGAATGTATTTGCTGTTGCAAGATCAGCATGGCCAAAGTTTGTTGTATTTATTTTACCAAGTGTTATAAAACCATTATTACTAGCATTAGATATTTTTAATTCGTTAGTACTTGTATTAATGTGTGGCTGGTAGGCTGTAACATTTCCTGTGCCACTTGGGTCACCAGCATCACTGTTTAATGTTCTAAGGGCATTGAAAATATCATTTAGTGCAGCCCTAACCAAAGCACCAGTAGCATTGGCCGCATTAAAATTATTGCCTGATTCTTTAGTTGTACTATTTACTCTTGCCATAATAAATTAGTTACCTTTACCAAATCCTACCGCAGTAAAGTTAAAATTTCTACTAATACTAGCATTTGATGAGTCTTTAAAGTGTACTGAAAAACCTGTTCCAGATACGTTTGTAAGTTCAAAATGCTCTCCACTACCTAAATTTTCAGCGGTAATACCGATTGATGGTTTTAAAGAATTAGCTGTTTGGTTTAAACCAGCAAAGCCAGTAAAAAATGGGTGAGTGAATGTTATATTTTTCACACCGGCACCTGAACTTATTGGTGAAGTATTTTGTTCTGTTCTTCTTTGTAAGCTTGCTGTATAACCTAATTCTGTTACCCTAATATCTTGTGCTGGGTCTTTACTTGTAAGAACTGCCTTAAATTTAAATAATCTACCTTTGAATAATCCATTTACAAAAGTTTGAAATGCAGTAAATGTTGGTGAGCTTGCTGGATTATCACTACTGAACGATACTTGTAACTCACAGTTAACATCTGGTGCATTTGTGCCATCAAAATCTGTCCATGTGTCAATATTTGCAGTTCTACTATCAAACAAATCAAGAGGGTAAAAACCTGTGGCAAAAATGTGTTGCTTTAAGTCAAGAGCAAATACAGCACCTAAATCAAGTGTTGTACCACCAGCAGAACCACCAAATTCATAAGTACCACTGGAAACTATACCACCAAAATCATCTAAAGAAGTGACAGCATCAAAATCTGGAATAGTATCAAACAAACCACCGCCACTAAGATTAAGGCTGTTTGTTAATGGGTCAAAGTCAACATTATTTTTTGTTCCTTGAAATTTAGGGCTGTCTAAATCTTCTCGCCTAGTTTGTGTTATTAGTGCTGGTTGTGCATCTGGTAAATCTATGACCACAGAAGCACTACCCTGACTAAGATTTCCAGAATCATCAACAAAACGTACAAGATATTCTCCTTCAACGAATGGAACAATTACATCTGTTGAGTTCCCAGCTAATTTATCAATATCTATTGCAGAGCTAAAAGTACCAGTGCCATCAGTTTTTTGTGAAAATCTTACCCTACAAAATCCGCCATGCGTCACGTCAACGTCAGTACTTTGATCCCAACGTAATCTAATTAATTTTTCATTTATTGGTTCAATTCTTAAATTTTGCACATTTGCTGGTGTTGCAGTTTTTCCAACTGCATTAAAAGTAAGATTTGCAGATTCTATACTTGGCTCAAATAAAGCATTATAACTTCTAACTTCTATTTCATAAGCCCCTAATTCTGAATCAAATATCTCAAAATCTGGGCTTTGAACTATTCTGTTTATAAAATTACCATTGTTAAATCTATACTTTACTGAGTATTGTGATACACCAGCTACAGGCTGCCATGTAAAAAATAATTTACTTACAGCCCTGTTATTTAAAACAATAATTTTTTCTTCTGCTTGTAAATTTGTTGGTGCTGTTGCAGCAGCTAAAAGAGTTTTTATCTGAGGATTTGTTAAAGTCGCATTTTGTTCAACAAAAGAATATTTAGATGGATTACTAAAAATTGCAGTGATTGTATAAGTATTATCTTGTGTGTTCTCTTGAACAGATAGCACCCTAAAATCTTCTGTTTCTATTACTTCTCTTTCAAACAGCCAAACTGCATTTGTTTGAGGTGCTGAAGAAAATGCACTTGATACAGTTATGACAAGGCCATTGATACTATCTACACTTCTTGTTTCTAAAGTGCCATCAGAAAGTATGACTGATAATTGGTCATTTGTTTGTTTTGATGTCGGTAAGTCTTTCAAATTATCTACAGTAATCTGTGTTGTAGTGGCAGTAGTTATTTTTCCTGATCTTCTTAAATTACTCCTTACAGGGTCTTGTATTGTGATTATCTGTGATGGTCTAATTAAAGCACCAGCCGAAGCATCAGTTGTAAAAGATACAGTTTCTGTTTCGTTGTTTTGTGTATATAAATGCCACAAACCCATTCTTCGGGCTTGCGCTCTATCACTACAACCAACGGCTTGAATATTTTTAATATTTATCCCATATTTAGCCTGTAAAGCTGTATCTTCTACAGTTTCATAATCAAACGATCTAACATTATTATCAAAATATTTTACATTTACTACTGTATCTCTGGTTCTTTGACTTGCACCTGTATATACAAAACCATCTTCAGTAACATTTGCATATGAAAAAAAATATGAACTTGTTGTAGGTCGATCTTGAACAAGAGTTATTACACCATTATCAATATATAAAGCCCCCCTCATTATTGAAGCAATACTGTTAAGCATAGTAAAAGCCTCTACAGATTGTTGTAAAACTATGTTGCAACTAAATCTTGGAGATGTACCACCTTGAAAATTATTTATTAATTCAGAGTTATATACAGAGGCATTGTAAAAAGAATATTTGTCAACTTCTGTCTCGGCAACAAAGTCACCAAATCCCGCCCTTGATTCTGTGAGTAAGTCATAAAGTATCCATGCTGGGTCATTGCAATATTCTTTAGTTCCCTTTAAAGTACCGTTAAATGAACCAGCAAATGACAAAGAGCCATCTGCCCTTACTGTTGAATTATGAGGAATTTTAACAAGGCGACCCCTGATTCTATACATACGCTGTGGAACTGATCTGAAGATTTCAGCATCAAAGCGTAAAGCTGCAACAGCAGTATTAGCAAATGTTGGACTGTCAAAAACAAGTTCAGTTAAACTCGTAAATTCAAACGCATTAAGAAGAGTGGTTTCAGTGCTATCATCTGTTTCTCTTGCAACTGTTACTGTTATTGGAAAATCTGAAGATGCAATAGTAGATGGAAAGATAATAATATGATCTTTAAAATAAGGTGAACTGCTTTTGCCTTGGGCTATTCCTCCACCTGTATGAATTTGTCTGTTTAAACCTGTCAGATTAGATGTACTATTGATTTTTTTTATTAATGTATTAGCTTGAGTTCTAACTTCAATATTGTATAAAACAGTTGTACCTGAGATATTTCCATCGCTTTCAATTTTTTGCAATCTTGGAAATCCAATAGTTACCCTAACTCCCTCAGTTGACGTATCAGTTATTGTTGTTGTTTGTGACTGTGCTTTAGTTACCGTTACGCCTACAGTTCTTTCTCTTTCTGTTTCTGTTAATCCAAATATTTTAGTTTGATTAGCTGTACCTAATCTTGTAAAAACTGATGGAGCGTTTGATTCATCTGTGCCAAAATTAAAATCACTAATAGCTGGATTTTGAGGATTTGCAGTTTGCTTTAAAACTTGTGTTCCATTTAAAAAAATATCTTTAAGGCTTGCTATTCGATAATCAATACTGCCATGAGTAAACCCTGCATCTATAGCAGATGGGAAACCAGCCACTTGACCCTCCGCAATCACATCTACCGTTGTTACAAACTGCCTAGAACCTACTTCGCCAGCCTTCATTTCTGAATCTACAAAAGATGTAGCTTGCGCTCCTAAAGTAATTGCCTCTTGTTTTTGAGAGTGAGATAAACTTCCTTCTCCGAGATTGCTTGGTAAAACCATAATTAACTCTTAAATACTGGTGCAGTGTCAGTTCCAGATGATACAACTATAGAGCCACAGAACACCTCTCCATATATTAAAGGTATGCAAACACCACTACGAGATACGTTTTGGATACCACTAAATGAATAATTAACTCTGGAATCTGTCTCACTCAATCCCCCTGTAACGTCACCAATATTGGGCTGTTGTGGGGGAAAAAGTAAATTTGTTACACCTTGTACAGTCATTGATATTGCCATACTTGTCAATGCACCGCCAATAGCTATAGCTAAACCAGTACCAATAGCACTAACGGCAGCACCACCAGCAAACAAAGCCGCAGCGACAAAAAAGAAACTTCCAGAAACTATAGGAATTATTCTAATTTCCCCTTCACTTTTCATTAATAAATCTTTTTCATTTGTAATACCATTATTATCTATAGTTATTCGATACATATTCTGTAAAAAGTAAGGCTCAATCTCAGGGTGGTTACAAATAAAATACCTATAAACATCTTTTAATGTTTTGACATCTGCATAGCTAACGTGACTACCAACTAATTCCGCAAGCCTTCCATAAATTTTTATTTTTCTTAGACTTTTTTCCTCTTCTGTTCTTTCTCTGTTTACAAATTTATCTCTTGAAAGCATTGGCTTATGTTCTTTAGGTTTGAGTTCACTGATCTCATCATTGATAGGATCAAAAATAAACCAAGAAAGACCAATATGATCACAATTTTTTATATCTTCTTCAGATGGTGTTAAATCTTGATTTGGGTGTGAGTGACAAATGTGTAATACAGTTCCAGTTTCTTCAGCTTTAGCCCAATCTTCAGGGTCTAAGGTAAAACTGTTTGCACCTTCAATAGCAATATTTTTACAAGGGAAATATTGTTCTGTACCTTCAACATTTATTACTACTCCACAAGACTCATCTGGTAGTGCAGTTTTAGCATGATGTAAAGCCTGTTCTTGCCAAGTGTTCATGTGAAAGTACCTACAGATGGAAAATCTTTTCTAGTAACTATTCGCTTTGGTGCTTTTCTATTTTGTAAGTCTAATGCAGATGCAAGTTCAAATTCAACAAATGATTTACTTTCTACAGTTTTTCTATCTATAAAAAATGTTTGGTTATCATAAGTATTGTTTGCTGGTGTGCCATAGGGATTGCTTTGTGAGCTAGAAGTTGTAGTTGTAGTCTGGGTTGTAGTGTTTGGATTATTCATTGTAATTGTATTACCCATGTTATTGCCATGAGTAGAACAATAATATCTTAAATCGCTTGGGGCAGAAGGGTAAGCTGGTTGATAGGTTACAGTTGCATCTGTTCCTAAGGTTCCAGCATTAGTTGTTGATTGTATTCCCCCAGCATCAGATTTTATTCTTAATGGGTGGTTTACGTTTGAACTATGGGATTGATTAAAGATATATGTTGAACCACGCTTCATTGTTATGACAGGCTTTTGAACTCCATTTATTGCAAAGACGTTATTACCACCAGAGTCTTGCACTACTGTCACTGTGTAAGTTACAGTTTCTGCGTCTGCTGGGTCAGCAATAGTTGTTGTAGTTGTAGAAGATGTAACAGTTGGTGCGAAGTTTGCAGCGTCAAGATATTTCATTAAAGTCACTATGCGAACAAATTTACAATTATTTAAATCATTTTTTGACGTTACAAGATTTGCTGCGATCATCAAAGCTGTAAAATTTGAATTTAAATTACTGATTCTTACAGTTGGTCTGGGCAATTTTGATTTTGTTGCTGAATATTCAAATCCACTGGCTTCTATTGGTATTGGTAAATAAGTGTTACTTTGGAAAATAATGTTATTAAAGTTGTCCAAACCTACACCATTAAAAAATCTTTTTATATCATTACTTCCATGAATAGCTTGAACTAAATGAAACTCATATAATTCTATCTTTGCACTAGGATTTATTTTTTGTAATTCATCTATTGGTATTGCCATTAAGCTTCAAATACCTCTCTAAAAGTAGCATTTATAATTGCTCTATTGTTATAAGGTATAGTTTTAGTCCATGTTTCACAGACAAATTTCATAGCAGAACTTTCTCCTGTAGGAGTAAAATCAAAGCTTGCTTGGTCTATGGCTCTTGCATCAAGAAACGCCTCTATAGTGTCTGAATCTGTTTCACTGACATTAAATACTAACGTGAATACTTTAGGGTTTTTATGGGCTGCTATGCCTATCATTTGACGGTTTTCGTATCCGTCTGCAAATTTAATAATTTTTGCTTGCGGCTGGTTTGTTTTTTTAAAGCCTTGATATTGTGGAGTAAATGAGGGAAAAGTTGCCATTGTTATGCGTTAGATAAAAGACCACCAGCACGTTTTTCACTTATTATTACTTGTTGAACAGCACTTGCCAAGGCATTACCAAATTGTTCAGATGATGAATCTGAACCACTAACAGCAGAGCCAGAGGCATCTACATTAACTGTAATAACATTTGTAACTCCGCCTCCACCAATTTCACTGTTTGGAATTATAGTTCCACCCTTTGAACCCATCTGCAAAATCTCGGGACCTTTTTCTCCAACAAGAAAAGCACCACCAGCAGATACAGGTCCACCTCTTGCTCTTTTACCAAATAAACCACCTAAGAAACCACTAAAACCTTTACCACCGCTTAAAGCACCGCCTATACCTTCAATTGCTTTATTTAATGCAAGTTGTATAAGTTGTCTTTGTATATTTTGCAATACATTTCTCATGGCATCTCCAAAAGATTTTGCACCCATGATTGCATCAGTGAGATTATTTACTAAATCATCTCTAACAACTTCACCGATCTTTTTAAACTTATCTTTTAAACTATCTGCTGCATCACCAACTTCTTTTGTTTTGTTAGCTTGATCTTCTAAACCTTTATTTGCTGTTAAAATATCTGTTATTTTTTGTCTGTTTTGTTCGCCATGTATTGCAACGGCATCATTTATTGCGTGTTGTAGTTCTACCTCTTCCCTATTACCATTTATTGTTGCTTCAAGTAATTCTTTTTGCCTTTCTTGTTTTTTCAAAAAATCTTTAAAACTTTTTGTTTGTTCATCTTGTATTTTGTTTTCGGTTTTTTTAAGTTCAACAATTTTGTTTGCTGATTCTTCAATTAATTTATCAGATTCAATAGTTTTTAATCTGCCTTCCAATAACCTTAACTCAGCTTTTTCTTCCTCTAGCTTTGTAAATAAACGACTTTTTCCACGTTTGCCAGATTTTTCTAATTGTTCCTCAACCTTTTTAACAGCTTCAGCTTGTTTTTCGATTGCTGTTGTTAATTCATCTTCTGTACCTTGATTTACTAAATCATTAAATTTCTTTTTTTCTCCATTTAATTTAAAAAATGCTGTTGTTAAAAGACCTACACCTGTAGCTATAGCAACAAATGGTATTGCATTAAGTGCAATAGTAGCTACACCACCAGCAGCAGCTACTTTCAACAAACCAGCACTTACAAGTGGTAATGCTACGGCAATACTTTTAGCTGCAAGAGCAACACCTGTAAATAAACCAACAGTTTTACCAAGTGGTGAAGTGAAAAGATCATTGGCAGCTTTTATAAGGGCTGTTAAACCTTTTGTAGCAGCAATTAAAGCTGGTTCAAGTGTTTTACCTAATGTTTCTGAAAAATCTCTAAATGCTTCGCCTAACGAGTCAACATTACCAGCAAATCCTTCTGCAGCAGCTTGTGCAAGTTTATTATAACTTTCCTCAACAATACTAAGAATCATTGCATGGGCTTCAGCAGTTTTATTTGTTTTCATTAACTCTTTAATTACATCTGTTTGTGTTTTAGTAAAAGCAATACCTGATCTATTTAAGTTTGATAAATTTCTTTCAGGGTCTTGCAAAGCTTTTGCTAATTGCATAAATGATGTGCTTACATCAACTTGGTTCACTTGGGCAATATCTGCTGCAGCTTGAGCAACACGTTCGTAAGCATCAACCCCAATATTTCTAAAACTTGTTAGTAAGTTAAATCCTCTTGTAAATTCTTCTTGGTTAAATAAAGTTTGGTTTCCTAATCTGTCTGCTGCTTCTTGTAATTCATTTAAGGCTTGGGTTCCAGCACCTAAATTTTCTAAACCTTGTCTAAGTATTGTTATGTCTCTTTCTCTTGCAGAAAAGGTTGCTATAGCATTACTTACTGTTGCAACAGCAGCACCTACAGAAATTAGTGGACCAAGTGAAGCAGCTAACGAGGCTCCTAATCCTTTTGCTGCAGATGAAGCTGTAGTTAATGAAGCAGTTGCACCTTTTGCCGAGTTTGATAAAGTTTTTGTAGCTGCAGAAGTTTTATTTAAAGAAGATATTGCATTTCTTGCTTCAACTCTTAAGGTAACTATACTTTCGGCCACTTAAGTAAACAAAAATCAATTAATTATATATTACCTGTTTTTTGCTCTTTCATGCATTCTCTTTTCATATTCACTTTTATTTTCGTAATAAGCAGCCCAATATACTAACTCTTCTTGTGTTATCAATTGTCTTAATTCTTTTATTGTCTTACCTAATTCTGTTGCGAGAAAAAACTCAAAGTTTAACCAGTTATCTCGCTTTAATCTTTTTTTGCTGTATCTGTATCAAGGTTGATATTAAATAAAAATAA
>VTLG01013574.1_pt1 | contig 13535 bp, 15 predicted proteins | sample 4694571 | NCBI WGS metagenome assembly VTLG01 (sample SAMN12604809, study PRJNA352737) | marine metagenome | biome: ENVO:00000447; feature: ENVO:00000209|ENVO:00000569|ENVO:01000036; material: ENVO:00002151; isolation source: viral sequences binned using virsorter ...
CCAAATGCTTCTTCATCCCAAGCCATTACAGCATCAGCTATATCTAAAGGATACTCTGCTAATCCTACAAAATAGCTATTTAATATATAATCTATAGTTATTGGACTTACCCTACCTTCAAAAGGATTCTGCTGTTTAATAGAAAATAATTCTCTATATATTTCATTAATGCCTTTTGCAATAGCTTCTGAAGTAAATCTAGTATTTGTTTTAACTAACTGATCTCTATATTGACCTACTGTTTGGTAGTAAGGTTGTATTTCTTTATTTTTATAATTTTTATTTCTTATTAAATCTACAACAGGTGATGCTAAAGTTGGCGTAGCTAATCCAGGTAATACTTTTGCTAGTGAATGTAGTGTATAATTTAAAGCTATTTCTGGTGCACCTTCTTGAACTGCCTCTAGAATACCTCTTGCCATATTTGGAAATATACCAAAGTCATATGGTTTAGGAACTAAAAAAAATGTTTTAATTCTTCTTGAACCATCTGGTCTTAAATGACCACCATCCGCTCTTGTGTCTTCGTATATAGGTATAACATAATTTAATAATTTAATATCATCATCTAACTCTTCGTATTCTGGTGTTTCATTTGTAAGAGTCCATAATAATATTTCAGGTGCTACAAGTGTAGCTGTTACACCTGCCGCAAACTTACCTTTATTTTCACCAGCTCTTCTAACTACACCTCTGTAAAAACCTTGTAGTCCAGCATTAAAAAACATTGTAACTCTGTTATATGCCTGTAGTCCTGCACTAGATCCATGCATACCAAAGTCTGTAGATATTTCTCTACCTGCAAATGCAGCTACTAAATCTGATGCACCTATTTTTTTTGCATACTCAAATTCAGCTAATCTAGATGCATATTCAATTCTATTAACTAATTGTCCATATGCTTTACCAGCTTCTACACCATAATATTTTATACTATTTAAAAAATTTAAAGAATCTAAATATGCTTTTTTATTTTTAGCAGGACTATTTTTAATATTAGTTGTTAACCTTTGTATTATTCTTTCAGAGTCTTTTCTAGATGCAAATCCCATACCAGAGTTTAGTGCTTTTTGATAGTTTTGATTTAAAGAAAATGCCTCTTTCATGCCTTTCATAAAACCTTTAAACCCAGGATCATTTTTTACGTTCTTAACGACAGAATCAAACATATCTTTTGGTGCTTTAAATGTTTTAAGTAAACCTTTAGCTGTGCTTAATCCTGGTGCAAAACCATACGCATTAAATCCAAATGCACTATTAATACTTCCTGCTAATGTATCTCTAACAAAGTTAAATGCAATAAAAGGTGGTGAGTGTGTAATTAATTGTGGAAATACTCTAGATACTTGACCTACTTTACCAAGTAATCCACCTCTTAAATTATTACCATAAATTAAATTTTTTAAGTATTTATTAGTTACACCTCCCATAGATTTAAACATATCCATGTATGCAGGATCAACTATTTTGTATAATTTTAATTGACCATTTTTATATACGACATCTATAATATTATCACCAGATTTTATAGTATCTGCAAAAGCTGCCACTTTAATAGAGTCTTTACCTTCAAGTGCTTCCTCTAATTGTTTACCTAATTTTATACCAGATTCATCTGCTTCTTGTTGTACTTTTTTTATAATATCTTTAGTTATGGCTCTTACATTACTAACACCTGTTACAGGTTGATATATTTCAGATGCTTTAAATTTACCTTTAGTTAGTATTTCTAATTGATCTATCTCATCGTATACTTTTAATTTAGCTAAATTAGTTTCTGCAGCTTTATAAGCATGAAATGTATAGTTCATAATACTTTCATGAATAGGTGCAATACTTAAATCACTTCCAGTTATTTCTAATTTAGCAGGACCTTTAACCCCACCTACTACAGTTTTAGCTTCTCCCTCTAAAGCAGTAGGAGTTTTTTTATCTAAAGGTGTTTTTACTAATTTTTTTTGTTTAGCTTCTTGTTTAATAGCTTCTTTTGTTTTTATATAAAATGGTGCATATACTGGATTTTCATCCATAATTTTTAACATTTGTTTTGAAGATAAAATACCACCACGTCTTTGTAATTCTAATAAGTATCTAGTAAAATCTTTGTGCTTTTTAAAAGATTCTCTTAATACTGATCTTTCATTACCCTCTAATGCATTAAATTTTTTTATTGCATTTGTAACATCAGCAGTTTTCATACTAGTTTTTATACCTGCTGCATTTAAACTTTGAGTACGTTTTGCTTGTATATAATTATTAAATGTATCTAATAATTTTAAATCATCAACAGGTTTAATAATATTTATATAAGGATCTACATTTGCATCTTCATAACCACCTTTTACTATAATATTTGTTGGTTTACCATTCTTAGATCTGTCAGCAACAACTGGTAAGACTGCTTTATATTTTATAGCAGACTCTGCTCTTGTAGTTGTAGCAGCTAACATTCTTAAAGAAGAGTAAGCAAAATCACCAGGATCTCTTAAAAATAAAGGGTCTATTCTTTTATCTTTCTTTTTTAATAATTTAATTTCTTTAGGTGATAATTTTAAAGTTCCTCTATCTTCTGGTTTATCTTTATAATATGCATTTAATTTTTTAGTTATTGTATCAGTTGGTTTATCAGATAACTCTTGTAATATTTCATCTACTTTTTTACTTCTAGAAACCATATCATCTATGTTACCTTTTATACCATAAATTTTTTGTGTATTATTTTTTACAGGATCTGCATAATCAAATACTTTTCTTTTAGCAGTTTCAAATGCTTTATCTAAACCTTCAGAAGCTATAGCACCTTTTGCTGCAAAATAAGATGTGGGTAAACCTGGAACTATACTAGCACCACCTGCTAAAGTTGCAACAGTAAAATTTCTTTGTAAATCAAACTTAGTGCTTAATCCTAATTCTCTTTCTGTTTTTTGAACCATAGCATCTACAGATGAACCTATTACTGCATCTGTAGCAGATTGTGCACCTGTACCTGCAGCTACTGCTTTTGTTAGTGCATATTTACCACCTGTTTTTGCAACTTGTTTTATTACTTGACTACCTATACCTGGTGCTATAATATTTGTTGGATCAACTATACCTTTAGATAAATTAGCTGTTAAACCAGATACAAAACCTCTACCACCATCTTGCCAAAAATTAGGTGTATTTCCCCAGTACTCTGTTAAATATTTTAATCTTCTTTTTTGATCTATACTAGTTGAATCTGATGTAGCATATACTAACTCTTTACCAATGCTATAACTATTTGCTTGTTTCCATGTACGATCATTTATAAAATAATCTACTAGCTCATTATCATTTTTAAATTCTAAACCATCTCTTTCATAATAATAAGCTCTTGCAGTATTTTTTAAAGTTTGATCTTTATACATACTATTAGGATCATCTTTATCAAATGTATATTTAATATTACCTCTAGAATCTTTATCTATAGGTATAATATTATCTGGCACTTTAAGACCAGAGTCCTGTGTAAAGCCCTCTAGCTTTTTTAAATATTCTTCGGTTGTGACCATTAGCTATTTTCTTGTTTTTCTAAATCAGCATCTATAACATCAAAAAATCCAGAATATCCTTTTCCAAATTGTTCTCTTATAAATATTTTTTCTGCTGTACTACCCTTGACATAACTTATTATTAATTGAGCATTTTCTCTTTCAAAAACTTCAAACGCATCAACTTTTGTACCATCTTTTAATGTGTAAACTTTTTCTTTACTATTAATATCTACTCCACCATCCTTTGTTTTAGGTGCATTTTTAAATACTTCTGCGTTATTAAAATAATTAGTTACAGCTTGGCCACCTGCTTTAGAAAGACTTTGAATTGTGTTTACATAAGTTGCAACTTCATTTCCAATATTTTGATAGTCAACTCTTGTAGGGTTAGCAGCAAAAGCATTATTAGCACGTTCAGTAAGTAAATTATATTTAGATTGGCTAGCTTCATCAATAGCTGTGACACTTAATGTACCATCAATAGGATTAGTAGAAAATTTAGCATCTAATCCAGAAACAGCTACTGCTTGTTTTATGATATCATTATTTCTTAATCTATATTGAGATTCTTGAGTAAATGGTTTATCATCCTTATCACCTATTTTGCTAAGATCAACAAAATCTCTAATTGCTGTGCTAGAAAATTCTCCTGGTACAGAAACTTCTTGTTGAGTAACAGTATCTGTCATAGGATCTTTTTGAGAAACCATTGCTGTTCTCATAGGTGGTTGTTTTTCTTCTGTTTCACCTACTAAACTATCAATAGTATATGGACCCATAGTACCAATACCTTCTGCTAAATATTTTCTTACTGGTTCATATTTTTCATTAAAAGATTTACCTCTTTGATTATATCTTTGATCAAAATTAGTTTCAAACATAGCAGCTTCTAGTGCGTTTTTATCAGCACCTTGATAATATTTTGCAGCTTGTTCATAACCATCTTTTAAAGTTGTAATTTTATTTATGTCCATTAGTTCTGCAAAGTTATTTCCAAAATCACTAGCAATTCTATCATAAACATCTTTTCTATTTTCTTCTGCTTTTCTAGTTTCTGGTAAAATATTATTAAGATAATTATCACCAGCTCTAACTGCTAACTCTGCATACTGTCTATCTTTTGCTACAACTGCATCATTATATGCACTCATAGCACCAGTTGCTACACCTCTAAATACTTGTGAAAAATCTATAGCCATTATTGAATCTCCTTATCTTTAGGTTTTGCCATTATTCCTTTAGATACTTTTTTAATATCTTGTTTAACACCAGCAACTTCTTTTTTAAATTCTTCGTTATTTAATTTTGTTTTAACAATATCTGCTAGTTGTTGGTCATTAGTTATATCAGTCATACTTAATCTAATATTACCTATACCTGCAGTTGCACCCATAACTGCTATCATTTGCATTACTGGTTCAGCAATTATAAAAGCAACATCTGGTGAAAACTTACCTTCTAAAAATCCACCAAATAAAATAACTCTAGCAATAGCCTCAACTGGTATATTAGCATCTAGCATTGCTACTACTTGTTCTGCAAAGTCATCAGCATGCAATCTATCCCATATATACTCTGTAGCTTCTTGTGGATCAGCAAATTGTGCTGGATGTTCCCAAGGATAATTACCTGGTGTATCAGTTAATGATTGACCAGGAACTGGTGCATCAAACTCATTACCTATACCTTCTTCAAATTTTTCACTCATTATATATCCTATTAACTATAATATTTTTTAGTTGTGTAGTATCTTCTAAGTCTCATAAACCAATCATTTCTTAGAGTATCTGGATCTACTGCTTTAGCTTGCATACCCATTGTTCCAGATGATCTAGCTTTTGATGGTGTGTAAAATCCCATACTTTTACCAGCTGCAAATCTAGGTGCTGTAACTCTAGTATCCATTATGTCTCCACCACCACCTCCACCAAATTTTCTACTAAATAAAGTTTCTGCTCCTTTTTTAAATAAAAAACTTTTTGGATCTCCTGCTGTAAATATATCTCCAAGATTACCACTAACTCTTTTTGATACAGCACTAAATATATCTCCTATTGCTTTTAACATTTATCCTCCTATTTTAATAAGTTAAAACCAAACTTACCAATCATTTGATACATAGCATCTTTTGATGCTTTATTTTGTAAGTCTACAGCTGTTGATCTTTCAAGAGCAGCCATAGCTAAATTGTGATTTCTATTCTGTTGATTTTCTGAAGATGTATTTACCCAAGATGCTTCATCTCTCCACTGTTGCCATAATGATGATAGTGCCCAGTTAGATAGATTAAGTAAGTTTTGTGCATTAGCTTGGTTAGCTGCGTTTACTGCTGCAGTATTAGCAGTATTAACTGCTCTTCTCCATACAACATTTGATTGGTCTATTTCTCTTTGGTTCTGAACATTAAACTGTTCTCTTTGATTCTGTAATTGTGCATTAAATCTATTTATAACATCTTGTCTTTTAGCGTTAGCTTCATTGACAGCTATTTGATTTTGTGCATTTGCTGCATTAATTTTTGTTCTTTCTGCTTCTGCAAATTTATTCATAGCATCTATTCTATTTGCATTTTGATCTTGAATAGATACATTTAGTTTTTCATAAAACTGATTTACTTGGTTTTGACTTGTAGCATTAAATTGTGCTGCAGCATTTGAAGCAGCTTGATCTGATAATAGGAAACTTTGTCTAGTCTGTAAGTTTGCTAAGTTAGCTTGCTGTTTATTAGACAGATTAGCCATATCTAATTGTAGATATGATCTAGCATTTGTAATAGCTGCCTGTTGATTATTAGACAGATTCTGGAATATCATCTGCTTATAGCTATCAGCATCTGCTTTTGCTATAGGTATAGCAGCATTCATAATACCTTCAGCTAATGCTTCAGCTGCCATTGAACTAGCACTTAGTCCTCTATTTGCTAATGCAGCCTCAGTAGCTTTTGCAGCACCTCTAGCCCATACAGGTAATGGATTACCTGATGCTAATGCTGTTTCAACTTCTTTTTGTAAAGTCCCAAGTTGTCCTTTTACAGTTGCATCAGCTGTTATAGTTCCTGTTGCAGCCTGTGCAGCTTGTGTTAATCCAGTTTGTTGTGCAGCTGTAACTGTAGGTGTAGCACCAGCAACAGTAGCTGCAGTCATAGTTTGTGCAGCACCTGGTGCAACAACCCCAGCTTGTGTTCCAGCTAAAGCAGTTGGTCCTGCTATGGTTGGGGCAGCAGCAGTAGTTGGTGTTGCGGCAGTAACTTGTCCAGTTAAACCAGAAGTTGCCATTAACTCTTGGCTTTGTACATTTTGTAACTGCGGATTTAAAGTTGTACCTGTAGGTAGACTAGGTTTACCTGCAGCTAAACTCTCAATTAGTGCAGTTGCTTTTTGACTACCTGTTTGTTCTTTTTGTGTAGCCGCTAATGCACCTTTCTGTAATTTTACATCATCTGGTGATGTTACTGTTTTAGTGGTCGTTGCCATTATCTTCCTTGTCTATTGTATTTTTTAAACATCCTTTTTTCAGATTTATTTTTATTTTTTTTATGTACTCTTGGTCTTTTCTTAGGTTTTGGTCTTTCAACGTATGCTTTAAACTTACGAGCCATTATTACGGCTTAGTAGGAAACGTAGCATTATCACATTTTTCGACAGTGTCTTTACCAGCAGGTAAATCCCTAAGTTCTTGCCTGTATGTTTTCATGTCATCAGACATTGTAACATCAGACAAAGCATAAAAATCAGTTTCAGCTAACAGTTGGTTTCTTCTAGATCTAAGGTTAGCTTGTGCTCTTCCTAGAGCACCATCTGCCCATGCTTTTTCTTCAGCATCTCTAGCTGCTTCTTCAGCTGCCGTAAACTGAACTTTGTTTCCGTTTATGTTATGATATCTTGGCATTGTTTTTTCTCCTTATTATAAAATTCCGTATAAACAAATATCTCCAGCGTCTATGTTACCACCATTAAATTTAAATCTAATTCTTGTTATAGCTGATGTTATGTTAAAATATCCTGAGGAATAAAAATTTTGTGTAACATTATTTTCATGTGAGTTATTAAAATTAGACATAAAATGTTTAACAAATGTTGTAGATGATGGATTAAATAAATGTAAGAATCCAGAACAAGATTGATCATTATCTGAACCTGTCCCACTAGCTAATCTTGAAAAACTTGTTGACTGGGCTAAATCTTCAGCAGTTCTATAGCCTAAATCAGTCGCACTTCCATCTTCTTTATTATATGCCCTAAAAACTGCATTTGTTATAGTTTGATTATAATTTGTGTTTGTTCCTGTATCTCCTTGAAATTCAAATATATCATCATTTGTTGCTGGATGCATGTTTTTAAAAGTAAATAAATATTCTTTATAGGTAGAATCTATACCACTAGTAAAATCTATGGTTGCAGAACTAGAAGCTGTTATCTTATTAATAAACACCATAGATCCAGTATTCAAAGACCCAAAGGCTGTAACCGATCTCACTGCTCTGTCATTAAGTGTAACTATGCTCATTATGAATCCTTTAGTCCGTATAATTTAAGTGTTCCAGAACCTATATTACCAGTTTCAAATCTAAAAATTATTGCATTTATTGCAGATGTAGTATTAAAATATCCAGCTATAAAATTATCTTGAATTGCAGGTTGTTTGTGAGTATCTATACCTCTGTAAATAAAATGTTTTATAAACGTAGTTGATGAAGGGTTAAATAAAAATAACTCTCCTGATCCAGCTTCATCATTTTCAGCACCTATATTATGCATTAATCTGTTGTCAGCAGTTCCCTGTGATTCAGTTAAATGAGCTGCATATCCTAAACTAGCATGTTGACCATCTTCATTCATGTAAGTTCCAAAACCAGCAGAAGTTTTAGTTACATTATAATTAGATCCACCATCTATGCTACCATTAAATTCAAAAGGAGTGCTATCATTAGCTGGATGTATATTTATTAATTTAAATAAATAAATAGGATATGTGCTATCTAACACAACATCACTAGAACCATTTACAAAACTAATTGTAGAACTACTACTAGCAGTCAAAGTTTTAATATGTATTAATGATTTAGCTGCCCCAGGTACGGCTGAGATATTTGCAATGCTTCTGTTGTTATAAGTTACAATTGACATTACACAACTCCATATAGTTTTATTGTTCCTGAGTCTATATTACCAGATGACATTTTAAATTGAAACCTAGTAATGGCTGTTGTAGTATTAAAATAACCTCCAGTAAAATGTTCTTTAGAAGAATTATTATTTCTTGTTTCTTGAAATGTTGCAATAAAATGTTTTACAAATGTAGTAGATGATGGATTAAATATATGAAGTATGCCAACACAACATTGATCATTGTCATTTCCCACTGATCCAACTAACCTATGAAAAGCTGTACCTTGTGCTTGATCTTCTCCCGAATCATATGCTAGTGCACCATTATTTCCATCTTCACCATGGTTTGCTGCAAAATTAGTTGAAGTTATAGTTTGATTATAATTTGTATTTGTACCAGTATCAGCTTGAAATGTAAATCTAACATCATCAGTAGCGGGATGTATATCTATGCATTTAAATATATATTCTTTATAAGTAGAATCTATATTACTAGTAAAACTTAAAGTATCACTAGAGCTAGCAGTTTGTGTTTCTAATAATACTAAGCTACTACCAGAGACCCCTGAAGGGAGACTGGTAATGGATGCCATGGATCTGTCATTGCATACATTAATTGACATCTTTTACCCTTTTGGATATTTATCTTTAGTTGCTTTTATAGTAGCTTTCCAACCATCTATTCCATTATGATAGATATCATCTAACTGATCTTTTATTGATGGGTATTCTGCTGCTCTATCTCTTTGATATTGATTAGCATCATATTCAGCTTGTAATTCTGCCATCTTAGTTTCTATATCAGATTTAGAAATAGGAGTTGTTCCATTTTCCCAAACAATAGTATCTATATTGTTATCACTTACACTTACTTTTGCTTTTGGATTTATTTTTAGTATTGCTGTTATTACATCTGTCATAATTATGCTCCTATTTCAAATGCTGTAATGTGTGCTGGTGTTGGATTGCTAGTACCTTCAAGATGTATACCTATGCTTACTGTTCCACTATCTCCATCTTGATCTGCGTGTCTTACATATAATTGGTAAGTACATTGTGATGTTGTGTTTGGAGAGTCTAATACATGCATACTTGATGGATAGTGATTAGCTGAAACACCTGGAACAGAGTTTCCACTTATAAGACCAGTTGTTGAATTTCCTAAATTAGTACTAGAACCACCACTTATTGATCTAAATAGTGTTGCAAAAAAAGTGTCATTTCCATCATTAACTTGCAAATTTGTATTACAAATAACAAATATTTTTGAAGATGTTGCTGATGGAGTAATATTTACTGAACAAGTGTTTGATGCTGTTGTAAATGAACCTGATGTTGTTTGCCTTAAAGTAGAATCAACAGCAGTAACAACTTGTAAAACTTTTCCTTTTCCAACTAAACTTGCATCTATTCTTTTAATTGTACCACCGTCAGAAATTAAAAATTCATCGGTGCTATCTGGAGCAGATGTTAAAGCTGTTTGCCCTGATATAACATTATCATTTAATTTAGCAGCTGTTACAGTATCATCTGAGGGTGTGCCCAGATCTAATACATTACCTAATATTTGAACGAAGTCAATGACATCGCCTGTTGCTAAATTACTAGCAAAAGTCATTGTAGAACCTGAGATAGTAAAAGAACTACCTGGTTTTTGTAAAATACCATTTAAGCTAACCAGCATATGATTAGCTGACTCTGGTGCGACATTAGCACCCCCTACTTGTAGGGTGTACGCTGCCTGTCCGTTTACGACTGATATCGCATCACAGACTTGAAAGTTTCCCACAGTGGGTGTTTTACCTATATAGGGCATGTTCCTCCTTAATTAATTCCGTATAAAGTTATTGTTCCTGAATCTACATTACCACTAGACATTTTGAATTGTAATGCATCTATGGCTGATGTTGTATTAAAATATCCTGCTGTAAATGCATTCATAGTATAATTTGCATTAAAATAACTATTAATATTACAAATAAAATGTTTTACAAAAGTTGTACTGCTTGGATTAAACAAATGTAAAAATCCAGAACAACATTGGTCATTATCATTACCAACTTCATTAATTAAAGTTTTAAATGAAGTTGATTGTGCTAAATCTCTACCTGTTTCATAAGTTAATGACTGATCGTTTCCTGCTTCATTATGAAAAGCTGTAAAATACGTTGTTGTCATGGTAGTATTATAGTTTGACCCACTATCAGTAGAACCTTGAAATGTAAAGTTTGCACCGTCTGTTGCTGGATGCATATTGTTAAAAACAAAAATATATTCTTTATAAGTATTATCTAAAACAACATCGCTAGACCCGTCAACAAATGATAGTGTAGAACTAGAACTAGCAGTAAGTTTTTTTATAGTATTCATGGCTCCACCAGCAGATCCTGTTTCAAATCCATTTGCACTACTATTAAATTTTATAGCTTCTCCAGCAACTGGTGTTACATTTATACTGCTAAATTTTAATTTATTAAGTGCCATTAACTATCTGATACTCCATAAAGTTTTATTGAACCTGAATCTATATTACCAGAAGACATTTTAAATACCACACCATCAATAGCAGCTGTAACATTACAGTACCCTGCAACATAAACTTGATCAGAAACATTTACGCCAGCAGCAGCGTTAATATTAGATATAAAGTGTTTTACAAAAGTTGTAGAGGATGGATTAAATAAATACATTTCTCCACTTAAATTTTGATCATTATCACTACCTAAACTTTCGTGTAATTTTTGATCTCCTGTGCTTTGTGCTAAATCATTACCACTATCGTAAACAATAGAACCTAAACTACCATCTTCTCCATGTCTAATTTTTATGTATGTCGTAGTTTTAGTAGCATCATAATCACTACCCCCATCTCTAAAATTAACTGAAAAATGTTTATTATCTTCAGAGGGGTGTATATTTATAAATTTAAATAAATAAACAGGATAAGTAGAGTCTAATACAACATCTGAACTTCCATGCACAAAACTAACTGTAGAGCTACTACTTGCAGTTAAAGTTTTAATTAATGTCATAGCTCCTGGATTAATTGTAGAAAACCCATTAGCACTAGCATTAAATCCAAGACCTGCACTAGCTGCAGTTGTTACATCAAAACTATTAAAATTAAATTTAGATAATGCCATTATGTAACCCCATACATTTTAATTGTTCCAGCATCTATATTTCCTGAATCAAATTTAAATTGTATTTCATCAATAGCAGAAGTTGTATTAAAATATCCTGCTACATAATTATTTGATATCTGACTATTATTAACCATGTGATTTGTAGTAGCAATAAAATGTTTTACAAAAGTAGTATCACTTGGATTAAAAAGTTGCAATGTTCCAGCTAAAGAAGAATCATTATCTGTTTTAATATCTCCATCTGAAATTATATTTTGAAATGATGTCCCATTAGCTTGATCTATACCAGCTATGTAATCTAGTTGTCCCGATCCAGCTTCTGTATGAACTGCTCTAAAACTAGTAGATGTAATAGTTTCATTAAAACCTGAACCTCCTGAAGCGTTAGCTTGAAAAGTCCAAAAAACACCAGCAGTACCAGGATGTATATCTATAAATTTAAATATATATTCTTTGTATGTTGAGTCTATACCACTAGTAAAACTTATAGTAGAACTACTACTAGCAGTTTGCTCTGATATTAATACCAAAGCACCCCCAACATCCCCTGCCTCTAAGCCATCATTACTAGAGTTAAATTTTAAAACCTTACTTGCAGTAGGTGTTACATTTAAACTGTTAAAGTTGACCTTAGAGATTGCCATGGGTTAGCTCTTAGGGTTGTCATCTTTAATCTTTTTAATTCTTGCTTTCCATGCATCTATATCTTTATAGATTTCATCTAGTTGATCACCTATATTTCCATAAGCAGTTTTTCTTGTGGCTCTAACTGCATTGTTAGATTCCTCAGTATTACCTGCAGTTTCATACTCTGCTATTTTAGAATCGTTAGGTTTAGCAAAAGTATAAGTCCAAATCTTAATGTAATCTCCTGACCCATCATTTTGTAAAGACACTTTTGCATCATCCCATGATTCAGAATTAGCTTCTATGTAAAGTTTTGTTTTTGTATACAATGACGCCACAATTATCCTCCTAATATTTTAAATCCGTAAAATTCTGCATTGCTAGTTTGAAAATCAAAATTTGAATTATATGCTTGTCCATAAACTTGAATATAATCTCCAGCTGATAAATTTTGAATTGTAAATGCTCCCACAAAATTAAGTGTGCTACCTTGAATTACAGCAGAAGAAAATTGATCTCTGCCTTCTGCAGTAGCAGAACCATTTTTATAAATTAAACATCTTTTTTGTTGTAAATCTGCGTTATCCCCCTCTTCACCTATATTTATGTTAGCTCCTATAAAATATTTTCCTGCCTCTCCTGTTGGCACAGTAAATTTATAATTGCTTGATGTGTTAGTATACGCACCATCTGTATCAAAATCTTCAGTATCAAAAGGAACTAATGCTGCTGTATTATTTGTATTTCCTGTTTGGGCTGTTGACATAGTTGCTCTCCAACTAGGTATAATAGATGTGCCAATCATAGTAGCTGTAATACTATTTGTTGCAGGTGTTACAGTCTGTAATGCTCTACCTAAGAATACACAGTACATGGTATCTGTAGAAGCTGTAGCAGCAGATAATGTTAATGCTGTGCCTGTAGCAGTGTACGCTTTACCAGATCCAGGTTGTTGCCTAACGTTATTAATAAATAACGCTATCTCATTTTCATTTGTTACTGCATGATCTAGAGTGTAGGAGGTAGTTGCACTCGTAGAAAACTCTTGAGTAGCAAATGAAGTAAATGATTCTGATGGTTGATTCCCAATATATGGCATCTTATGTGATCTCCATTATTGACAATGTTCCTGATAATTT
>VTLG01000321.1_pt1 | contig 13534 bp, 11 predicted proteins | sample 4694571 | NCBI WGS metagenome assembly VTLG01 (sample SAMN12604809, study PRJNA352737) | marine metagenome | biome: ENVO:00000447; feature: ENVO:00000209|ENVO:00000569|ENVO:01000036; material: ENVO:00002151; isolation source: viral sequences binned using virsorter ...
ACAATTTCATTAGTAATACTTACAACAGATTTAGAATTCCATTTTTTAATTGAAGCTAAATCTTTTTGTATTACGTCAGGTATAATATAACCTCTTAAACTAATCCCAAAATTAGATTTTACTAATCTATCATTACCGGCTGTTAATTCTGTAGTTGTACTAAAAGAGTCTATCCTCGCTCTAAATTTAAATCTTTCAGGATTACCCCAATAAGCATCGGAGGCATATTCACAAGCTTCAATTATATTATTTAATTGTTCCATATAATACGTTTGAATCAGGCAACTATACTCAAGAGTAATAAAATCAGGCACGGCTATTGCCTCATAAGATTTAACGGGTATTCTATTGTTTAATACATTAAAATTACTATAAAAATTACCAGCATAATATTTTTTCTGCCAAGACTGGTATAAGTTAGGTTGATTAGCATCTAATTTATTGTAAACTGTTCTGTCCTTAGTTAAACTATCTCTTTTAATAACAATTATTGGGAGCATAATAGCACCTTTTTTATCTCTATAATATCCATCTCTTTGAAATGATACCCATCTTTCTGGTGCAGCATAGATTATAGGTACTTCTCGCCTTTGACCATTTTGATAAACAAAAGGCTGAATAACATTTTCAAAATAATAAAATACAGCTTCATCTATATCCTTAATTCCAATTGAAAAAGGTTTAGTTGAATCATTTCTGTAACTTATTTTTTCGGATCTATTAAAATTAATCCCTGTTTGTTGTTCATTAGGATTAGAAACATTATTAGGGTTTCCCCTTAACCTATCAAAAGCTCTTTGTTGTTCAACACTTAATTTTCTTTGTGTTGTTGGTGTGGGTTTTCTTATTCTACTTCTTGCCATTAAAATCTTTCTTTATAAGGTGAAATTGCTACTTTATCCGCTGGTATATAATAACATTCGCATAGTGTAGAAATATTAGCTCCATATTGACCTAAACCAGGGTTTAGTGGGTTTACTTCATTAGGATATGTTGGATTTTTTCCTGTCCAGTATTGATTATCAACAGTACTATGAACACCATAGTAACCCTCTTGATATAAGATAATATCTCCTATTTCTGCCTCAACTAAAGCATCTTTTAAATCCTGTCTAAAGAAGAAAAAATTAATTCTTTGATTAAAAAAGATACCTTCTTCCGTTTCTCCATATTGTTGAGGATCCCTATCAATTAAACAATTAAAAATAAAGGGACCATCATAATATTTTTCACCTGCCGATTCCCCGTATAAATTAACTTTTGTTTCTTCTAATTTATATTTGTAGAAGGAAGCCTGTTGAGTAATAACATTACCCAGTAACTCGCGGTTTAGTTTATTTACTAAACTCACATCTCTACTTCTTCCAAACATTGCCATATTATCCTATATAAATTGTATAAGGTACCATTTCTAATTCAACCATTTTTGCTTCGGCTTCCTGAGCTCTCCTTTCTAGGGAAGCTTTACGGGAAGTTTCATCAAAATAGGCTCTTAATCTTTCTAATAAGGCTACTTTTTCTGCTGTACCGGCAGCTATTAAATCAGCCTGATTAAGGGTAACGTCTGCATTAGGAATAGGTATTGTACTATATTTACCTCTTACATAACCTAACATTTCTTTTGCTATTGCTAAAGTCATTTCAAATATCCATTGTCTTCCTATTGGGTTAATAGTATCATAATTTGGATTTTCAAAAGGAACATTAGAAACATTAGTAACCCTATCTGGTAAGATCATAGAAGAACTTATAACTCTATCATCTCTTTTAATATACTGAAAGACTAAATTACCTAAAGTTCTTCCATTATCAGCAGTACTACCTGTTAAAGGTATTGGGAAAATTTTAACTTTATTATTATGAATTTCAAAGCTATAATTAGACATCCTAACCATATCATTCATTTCAATTTGTTGAATTACTGAAAGGTCATAATTTAAAGGCATCATTAAAAAATTAACTGCCGGACTATCACCCCCAAATCCAAAAGAATCAAATAAATTCATTGTACCAAATCCAGTACCAACATAGGGATCAAAATATCTAGTTATAGCGGGAGATTCTTGATAGAATACTCTAGTTATTTCAATACCTAAAGATCCTGTAATTCCTTGTTCCGCTGCCCATTTATTTAAATCATAGTCTTGTACACTTGCCGTTAATGGAATTAATCCTTCATACCAAGGTATATTACCACCAACACCAGCTTCTGCACCATATTGTTCAGTTAATCTAAAAATAATTTCAAAACTTGGAGTAATTATTGAATTATTTTGATTAGACCCAGTAGGTAAACCTTGAAAAGTTAATATATTATCCCTTATTTTATAAGCATATAATTCATTTCCATAAATTGTAATTGCTTCTTCAAAAGCAGTATAAAAAGATCCTGATTGTAATTCAATGTCAACTAACGGGTAGCCCATTCTATTAGCACAAAATTTAGCTACTCTATCAGCATCTATTTGAAATGCTTCTTGATAATCATAAAATCCAAAAGGTGTTTGTCCTGGTTGAAACGAAGAACTACCTTCCCAAATTGGTACATTCATAAAATTCTATTTTTAATCACACACTAAAAAATACTCAACATTTCCTACACTTCCAGAAGGATGAGCTTTAACTGAAGTTATATGCCCATATTTATTGAAATTGTCATCTTCTACTATTATACTACCGGTAAAATTAGCAGATGATAATAAAAATGAACCTTGTGGTTTTAAATCAAAGTTAACAACTTCAACGGAAGCAGATTCTAACATTAAATTAATTGAATGTGTTGTGTTTAAGTTAGTTATTCTAGCGTATTTTAAACTGCTAGTTACAAACTGTCCCGCTCCTACTACATTAGATAAATCAAATAAAGTACTTTCTGATCCAGAAGGAATTCTTAAAACTCTATTATCTGAATAAGAAATATCTTTAATAGTAATATTTAGATCACCTCCTCTAGGGTTAGAATCTGTAAAAAGTCTTTCTCTTATTAAAAGGTTAAAATCAGCCATTATTATTTTTTATTATAAATATTAAAATATTCTTTATTATTACAAATGAAAAAAAAAGCCCCGCAATGCGGGGCTAATTTTTATTATCCGTAAGGGTTAACTATTAAATAGTGTTTAATCCGTTAACTTGGATAACTCCATAGAATTCAGGTCTTACCATTTTCTTAGCATATCTAGTAAGTAATCCTTTTCTTGGAGTAAATGTACTAGGATCATACACTAATGGTGTCATGATTAATGGAATATAAGGAGCAAATACAGCACCAGTTTCTAGGAACTGTGAACCTCTAAATCCTAACAAGATTGTATTAACAGTCATGTAAGGGTTTTTGTATACTTTATATCTTCCATTTAACTGGCCGACTTTTTGTACACCAAAGGCATAGCTAGCTTTAGCTGCATCGCCATCTGAATCAGCAGCAAATCCTGGAATAGATTCTAGAATTGTTGCTACAGAAGGAGAACATACTAAGAAGTTAGCACCACCTCTTAAGGTTTTCTGGTGAATAATATTGCTTAATTTCTGGATTTTAGTTCCTAATGTTTGGAACCACTGACCTTGTGAATTATAAAAATTCGCATCAGAGACTGTTCCATCATCGCTTGTTCCAGAGAATGCATCAGTAGTGATTAATCTGTTATTAACAGCTGACCATACTTCATATCCAGCAGCTGCTGATTCTAACAACATACTTAAGATTTCTAAGTCTATTTCTAATGAAATATACTCACTTAAGATTGAAGTTAATTCAGCTTCCGCATCTAGAGAATGGTAAGCGTTAAGATCTTGAGCGAACTCAGGTGTCCAAACTGCTTTCAATTTTCTAGTTTTAGCAACGATAGCAGATGATTTCATCTGTACGTTAATTTCAGGAATTGAAATTGGGTTGTTATTGTTGTTAATAGCTGTGTTTCCATCTTCGAAATCACCTCTGTATTGATCTGTTGGTTGTAACTGGTAAGTAACAACTATATCAGCACCAGAGTTAGCTACCATACTTCCTGAAGGGATCATGAATTCAACAAAGTTTCCTGTTGAATCTAATCTCGTGTAAGCTGGTAAGTTAACATCATCCGCTGAAGCAGATACATAAAATCCTTTGATACCTCTTGTATCAGCATTAGGTAATAATGCAAAAGGAACTTTTAATCTTATAATCGCATCACCTACTGCTGAAGCAGAGTAAGTAGAATCGAAATCAAGATCTGACCAAGAAGCTGTATGTATACCTACATCAGTAGCATCCAGTGCAAATACTGAAGCTGTGTTGTTAATAGAATATCCAAATCTTCCTGAGCCATATAATCCTCCTTCATTAGTATTTCCAAAAGGAGCTACACCTGGAACTGAAGTTCCTGCATTACCATAAAGTGAACTTGTAGCACTAAATGGATTTTTGCTTGTACCATATTGGAAATCTAAGAAGAAAACAAGGCCTGAAGGTAGGTTCATTGGTTGTACAGAAACAAATTCTTTTGAAGAAATTTGTCCAAATACTTTTCTTACCAATGGTAAAGCTACTCCTGCCCACTGTCCACCTGTACCAGCTGTGAATTTACCTGTTGAGGCAATACCACCACCAGTTTGCGAACTTTCAACAACAAGCTGCTTAGCCTGGTTTTCAAGAATCATAGACATGTTATTTCTATTTTCATCTTTTAAACCTTCTAGTAAGCCTGTTTTGTCCCATTTTGTTGCTAATTTAGCAGCATCACTTTGTAAAGCGTGATATGGGTTTGCGCTTTCTAATAAAGAATTTAAACTCATCGTTTTAAATTTAGTTGGTTAATAATAATTTTAAATAATACCAGCTAGTTTTTTAAATCTAGCTACCATTGCGTCTGATTCAACTATAGGTTTTCTTTCTGGAGCTTTTCCAGTAATAGAAGAAGCAGATGATCTAATATTGTTAACTGAATTATTTGTTAATCCTTCATTTAACGTATCATAAATTACCTTTGCTTCTTTTACGTCTTTAGCTTTATCAAATGCTTTTAATACTTTAACTTTTTTATTTTCAGTTAAATTTTTAGCTTTAAAGATTTTGTTTGAATAAAGTAGTTTAGCATTAAGTAAGTTAACCTCTTTTAATTCAGATTTTAACTTATCAACTTCTTCAAGAGCTTCTCTAACGTTAATAGCGTATGCAGAAGTAGATTGTCCTACTTTTTTAGGATCTCTTTCACCTACAGCTGCACTTCTAGTTGGATTGTTTTTCTCATTCCAGCTAACTTCGTCCATTTCGTTAATTTCTCTGTCTTTTTCAGTTTCGATTTCTGGTTTAGATTCTTTTTTGAACTTACCGCCCTTTTTTTCATCATCACCTTTTCTCATTACTGGGTTAGACATTTTCTCTTCTACTTTTTTCTCGTCATCTTTATGCTTTCCTTCGCTAACTTCGATATCTACATCTACGTCGTCTTCAACATCTACGTCTTCAACGTCTTCGACTTCAACTTCGTCCTCAACGAATTCATCTCCTGGTTCTAATTCACCAGCAGATACCATGTCTTTAATTACAGCTTCGATATAATCTTTTAGGTCGTCTTCAGATAAATCGTCTAGGTCGATTTCATCATCTTCCATGTCTTCTTTTTCGTCTTTCATACCATCAAGATATCCCTCTTCTTCTGCATCGGTTCTAGCATCTTCCTTAACGTCATCTTTGTCATCAGCGTGTGCCGCTTCTTCCATTTTGTCGTCTTCGTGTTTTGCTTCATCGATTTTGTCTTTGATGTCTTCAGCATCTTCACCAGCATCTTTAGCTAGTTTAGATATCTGATCTAAATCATCTCTAACAGCATCAACTTCTCTGTCGATTGCTTTTTTATCAGCGTCTGAGACTTCTTCATCTAATTCTGCAAGTAATTCATCTAAGTTGATTTCTTCTTCAACTTCTTTGTCCTTTTTAGAATCATGCATGCCCTCCTTTTTTACATCGTCTTCTTCATACTTTTTCATAGATCCATATTCGTCGACTTTTTTGTCTTTTTCGTGCATTCCTTCTTTCATTTCATCTTCTTCGTGTGCACCTTCTTTGACATCATCGTCTTTATCAATCTCTTCAAGTTTAGCAGACAACATAGATTTTAAATGAGGGGTAAATGCCTCTTCTAATGCTAATTTAGCATTTGCTATTGCAGTTTCTTTTACAGCTTTAGCGTCAGCAATTGCTTCAGTTAGCAAATCTCTGTTATTTGACATATCACAAAATTGTTTTTGAGAAATACGATTATTCAGGAATCGTAATAAGAAAATTATACATATATTAACACCATATAAGATAAGGATGGTGTATTACGATTATACGTATATGAATATTTATAAAAGTCGCTAAAATTTATGTGACTGGGCAAGAACCTTTTGAACAAAGAATTTCTCTTACTATTTGATTAACTTTATTATAATCATAGATAAGAGTTTCTTTTCCTTCCTTAATTACTTCATGCATAAATGAACCCGGGTTTGAAGGTGTAGATACAAAATCCCAACATAATAATTCAAAATCATCCTGGACTTCCATTACATTACCATTTTGTTCTAAAGAACCCATACCTCTGGAAGAAACACCTACAGTAACACCGTTTTTAATTAGTTCCTTAACTATGTTACCAGATGGAGTAGGTAAAATTTCAATAATACCTAGTACATTATCTCCATCCCATCTAAACTCCCTAATTAAATGTGAAACATTTTTTAAATTAATAACAGAAGATTCTGGGTGATCTAGTTCACCGCAAGATCTTCTTTCTTTAATTAAATCTTTGTACTTTGCTAATTCTCTTTCCCAGAGTTCTTTTGAATAATATCTACCGTTTCCGTTTTTAACTTCAGCTGTAGCTAAAATACCTTCAACAAGTAAATTTCCATTCTCCTTATTTACATTTTCGTTTAATTGGGAAGGAGAAATATTAACAGTATGAGTCTCTATTAATAATTTTTTACTCATTATCTTCCTTATCCTCTTCTTTTACTACTTGGTTAATTGAAAATGATTTTCCAGCCATTTTTTCATACAATTTTTCCATTTTAGCTTTTCTTTTTTCTAAAAGCTTAATTTCTTTTTGCATGGCCTTCATTTTTTTCTTATCTACTAATTCGGATAAATTATCATCTTCATTTATTGAATTTATTCTACTTTGTTTTTCTTCAATATGATTTGATAAATATTCTAACTGTGCTTCTAATTTTACTATATCTCCTTCTTTACCTATTTCAGCTAATTTAGTATCAATAGATTCTTTTTTTACTTTTTTACCCATAGCTTTTTTAATAGCTTTATCTCTGGCAGCTAGATAATCATCGGAATCAATATCTCCATCACCATCATGATCTTTTTTCTTTTCCTCTAAAGCTACATCAGTATCCTTATACGAAATATTCTCACCTTCATCTTCTTGAACTTCATTTTCTGCATATAATGAACTATGGTATTGTGAACCAGCATCATCAGCTTTAAATTCCCCTGCTTCTGCCATCATTTGTCTAATCACCTCTCCTGACATTGCAGCTAAACTATTTGGGTTTCCAGTAGTTACAACACCACCTAATGATTCATTTAATAATTCAGTGTCATTATCACAATCAGTACATCTTTCTTTTCCTTCTTTTACAGGAACCATTTCATCATCACCTTCTTTTAGTTTTTCGCTGTAACCGCTACCACCATAAGATTCACCATCGTTTTCAGATACTTTTTGTTCTACATATCCTACACCTTCAACTCCAAACTGACCTTCTTTTACATAAAATAATTCATCTTCTGATAGGTTTTTTATTACTTTAGCTTGTAATTCCTCTAAAGATAATTCTGGGTTTTGTTTTGATTCATAATAAACACCATTAAGCATTTCTTGAGCATTAACATTATTAATATTATCTACTTTAGGAGAATAGTTATAATTACTGCTTAAAGAATTTTCAACCTCATTAGATACTTTTTTTTCTTCAGCTTTAATTTTTTCTTCTTGTTCTTTATTATTTTTAGGTTCTATATCGTCATTAACTAAAGCGTTTAATTCTTTTTTACTAAAATTGACAAATTTATCTTCCCAATCTTCTTTTTTACTTAATGATTCGATTTTGGTTATAGGTTTTAAGGTAACTATACCACCAAGACCTTCTTTAATTACACCTCTATTAACTAAAATTTTAGTTGCTTGATCAAAAGTAGATGAATTAGTTAACATACCTGGAAAGCGAGATTTAGCATCTTTTAAGAATACATCTTTATGCCCCTTACCTTCGGCAATTAAATTATATTGTTCTTGTAGTGATTTCATATTTAATCTTTTTTTAATAATGTTTCAATATCATTTATATAATCATTAATTAAGTCAGTTCCATAGACTACTGAGTAACTTTTAGGTTCAACTTGTCTATAATATTTTATAGTTTCAATTTTAGCCTGTCTTAAAGACTTAACTAAATTTTCTAACCTATCCTCTATTTTATCAAAAGCTTGAATTCTTTCTTCTTGAAATTGCGCAAGCTTATCGTCTTTATCCACTTCGTTAATTAGTGTATATTTATACATATTAGTAAAGTTTTTTTACTTCAATTCCTGATCCCTTTATTTTTTTAGGTACTAATTTGTATTTAAATGCTTTAACATAATAATTATCAGTTACACCATCAGGACCAGCAGCAGGTCCAGGACCTAAAGTTGCTCCTGGGTTATTAGGGTTATATTTTTCTTCATTAACATTAGTTGTTGTTTTTAATGTTTTTGATAATTGTAAAGCTTTATAATATTTTTGATTTTTATCTCCTAATTGGACTCCAGCTTTATCTTTATCTTTATCCATCTTTTTTAAACGAGATATTTCTTTATTTATTTTAGATAAGGGAATTTTTTCACCTTTTTTAATACCTAATCTTTTTCTTACAGTACCTTGTTTTAAATTACCTGCTTTTTTACCTTTAGCAGCCATTTTTTCATAGGTATCTCCTTCTTTAATTGGTTTAACTCTATCAGCTCTAAAAGTACCCATAAAATTACCATCAAATCTAACTTTGACTTTATCATTAGGTAGTTTTTGTATTATTTCACCTGTACCAAATATAGAACCATCTTTGTCATACACATGAACTAAATCAATAGCTTCACCTAAACCACCAGGTCCTTTTAATTTTTTACCATTTTTATCTCTATCATATCCACAAGTACCTTCTTTCATATTACTTTTATGATAATCATCATAATTTTTTTTAGAAATTTTCATAGCATCTTCTTGCATCATATCATAATCACGAAGTTGCTTTGCAATTTTATACATACGGTCTTCAATTTTATTTAATTCATTACCATATCTATTAGCAATTGGGCCTCCTTCTGGTTCAGCTTCTTGCTCCATATCTCTAAACAATTGTTCTCTTTCTTTCTTTAAATCAGCTAACATTCCTCTTAATGTTAAAGCTTCATCATAATCAATATTTTCATCTATAGTACCAGATACGGGACCTCTTCTAGCATAATAATCTTGTTGAGCATCTGCTTCTCTGCTTAAACCACCCATTACATGATCAACTACATCTTTTAAACCTTTAATTGAAATAGGTGTTGGTGAATAATTACCATCTACCATATAAGCATCCATTCCTGCTCTGGCTAATCTGCTTGTTTCTCTCATTCCAGCTTTCATGGCTTTTGATCTATCAATTCTATAACCACCCATTTGTCTGATTTGGAATTGATCCTTATCTTTATCATAATCAAATATTACATATTGATCTTTTCCAGATGGTTCTCTTTTAACAATATAACTATCATCACTGTGAAAATGATCATCTACTATATATTTTTTATTAAAGTAATCAAATAATGAACCACCATCCTTAACTTCTTTTACTGGTTTATATCCCAATTGTGTATATGCTTCATCATCTGGTTTTTGTCCTTTTAATCTAAAGGCATAAGGAGTTAAATAAGCACCAGCACCCGCAGAAGTAGATATTTCATCAACATCATCTTCTTTAATTTTTTTATCTAAATCCAAAATATCCTTACTAAACATTTCTCCAATTCTAGTAATTCTTTTATATTGATCTGGGTATTCGTTTCTTAAATGTGTTCTTACTTTATTTCTTAAAACTCTGATTTCATCATAAAAGTCTCTAAATTTTTTATCATCTTTAGTTTTAACATAAGTTCTTTTAGCTGTGCTAACTAGGTCACTTAAATCATCATAAAGTTTATCAAATCCAGGTAATTGTTCTACTTTCCATCTTACAGCTCCTGTTTCGGGATCAATATCAGTAATAGTAGATTTAGAAGTACCATCGCTACTAAAAGTAACTTGTCCAACTTGAAATCCAGTTTTTGGTTTATCTAATTCTTTTTCAGCATCTTTTTCGGATGCTGTTTTAGACATTTCGGAAATTTTATATTTGTATTTTGCCATTTGCTACTTTTATTTCTTTAACTAATTCAAAATACTGAAGTAGATCTACTAAATTATCATTATCTACTTTATCAGTTTTACTTAATTCAACTAAATATTTTGAAACCTCATTAACTTTAATTTTAGTAGCTTTATCTTTGATATTACTAGAAATAACAGATAATTGCTCTTTTAATATATTAATTTTTTCATTATAAAAATTCCTTAGCGAAGGAGTAGAATCTACAGAATTAATAAATTCTTTAAGTACCTGTTTTTGTTCATTACTTAAGTCCTTATACTTATCATTAAATTTTTCTAACAATACTTTATAAGTTAATATTCTAGTATCTTTATCAAATGTAGAAAATTCTTCTATAATATCTTTTTCTACTTGTGTTTTATTAACTTCTTGTTTAGTTAAAAACTCAAGTAAAGTAATTTTATTATCAATTACTTGTTGGGTATTAGAATAATTATCTATTCTACTTCCTTCAATTAAAGTATATAAAGAAGCTAATTCTTTATAGTTTTTAATTTTAGCACCAAAAAATTCTTCAATATTATAATTATTTCTTATTTCATTAATAAGCTGATATTTTTCTTTTCTTAATACTCTTTTATTAAACTTTTTAGAATTATCTAAAGCAGTAGAAATAAAAATATTAGCCCTGCTTTCTGTAAGAACTTTAGATTTGAGAATAGTTTCATATAACTTATACTCACGTCCTAATTCCGTTTTTACAAAATATTTTTTTATTATATCAATAGCAGGAGAATCCGAACCTTTTAATGTATCTGCTGTTATTTGCCTAACCAAAAGTTCAAAAAGAATACCAGGATTTTTAAATTTGGAGTGTTTAATTTTCATTAAAAAATATATTTATTTATAAATATTAGGTTTTTAGTTGAGAGTCATCTAATAGTTGTGAATCATCTTTATCTTCTTCAAAGATTAATTTTTTACTATTAGTATTTACTAATCCTTGATCTAATTGTCTGAATATGTCTTTATTTTTAAAGAATGTTGTTTTAGCACTTTCTAATGTAGGTCTAAGAGAATCGCCATCATTTTTATCAGTATCCTTCATTCTTTTAACACCTAATCTATCTTTACCAAAATTATCATCTTGAGTATTTCTTTTAACTTTTTGTTTTACTGGTCTCCCAAGCTTTGGATCATCAGCAGCATATTTATCTGGCTCAGGTACTCCACCAGGGTTAGTATACATTCTTCCTTTACCATACAAGGAAGCTAAATCATGAGGTGTACCATAAGATTTACCAGTTTCTACAGGATCATTACCTTCTGCCTCAATTTGAGCGTTTCTAAATTGTCGTTTAGAATCTTCTCTAACTAAATCTCTATATTCCTCATACTCACCCTCACTAAAGTGATATAAATTATCATAAATCCAATCTGATGGTACTAATTTTTGTTCTAATAGTTGACCAGCTAATTCCGCTTTAGATTTTAACAATTCAATTTTTTCTTGTTCATATATAATAGATGGAGTAGTCATACTTAATGTAAAATTAGTCAATTTTTCATCAGTATAACCTTGAGTATATAAATGAACTAATGCAATTTTATTTAATTCAGATAATATAATTCTTTGGATCCTATCAATTGTACGAGCAAATCTAATATCTTCAGCTGCTAGTGTAGCCTTACCTTCTAAATTTTCATCATAACCTAAAAATGCTTTAGGTATTTTAAGAGCCGCAAATAATTTATTTCTTAAATATTCAACATCCTGAATTCCATCATAATCTAAACCTTTAGTTGTATCTATTCTAGTTGTTGTATCATTACCTCTTACAGGAATATAAAAGTCTTCTAACATATTTTGCATGTTATATTTTAAATTATATTCACCCGTTTTTTCATCCATATAAGGAGTACGTTTCATTTGTGAAATAGTTTTTTGCATAAATGCTTCTATTTCATTAGGAGGTATAGCTCCAACATTCATATAAAATACTCTTTTTTCTGGTGCACGAGCTATTCTATGAATTAACATAGCATCCTCCATTAAAGAATATTGTTTAAATAATTTTCTCCCTGGTTCTAAATAACTTCTTCCATATGGTAGATAATTAACATCTGTAATTAATCTAAAGTGAGCCATTTCGTAATTGTCAAAGAAAATACCATTATCTTCAGCTCCACCACCACCATAGCCAGTACCATACATTCCAGTACTATCACTTATAATTCCATCTGGGCTATATTTATATCTTATTTCTGATGGATTTTCCTGATTGTATCCTTCTTGCCTTTCAATATGAAAAGCAGTATAGGGAATAATATTATAAACTCCATATTTTTCAGCTATTTCCATTTTTAGGAAAAAATCACCATATTTACACATTTGTCTTATCCACATCCAACAATTAAATTCAATATTTAGAACATCATAAAATAAATTATATAAAATTTTCTGAATATCTTCGTTGGCACTTCTAATTTGTAATACTTCTCCCATATCATTTTTTAAAGTTGCTTCATCAGCAACAATATCTAAAGCGGAAGCACAAATTGCATCGGTATCCATTACATCATATTCAGAATATAATTGTGGTCTTAACCATTGATAATTAAAACTAAATTGTCTACCTAGTAAAGAAGAAGGTGCTGTAGTATAAATTCTATTATATCTATCAACTAATGAGTTTGTTTCTATAGAACCCATCTGTTGGATAGTACTACTATCAATAACCTTTAATTGATTACCTCCTACATTTCTTATGATTACATCTGTTGAAAATAATCTTCTTAATCTTGAAAATACGCTTTTGTCAGCCATTTTAATATATAATTATTGTTATAAATATTGTTATAGAAGCCAACTTATATCCTCTTTACCATCCTTTGTTTTTATATGGTAAGGATTATCAGTGCCCTTAGAAAAGTAACTGCCCTGATATGCTGTTCTATTAACTTTCATATTATTTAGAGATTGTTTAGTTATATCTAACCCACGTTGTCTAAATTTTAATGCCGTATCTCTAATGTACATTGAAATTCCAAAAGCCATAACTAAGTCATCATTATAACCCGATTGAGCTTCTGGCCTTCCATTTCTCCAAATAAATGTTTTCATTTCTTCTATTAATCTTTTAGATTGGAGTGTAACTCCTTT
>VTLG01013575.1_pt1 | contig 13531 bp, 20 predicted proteins | sample 4694571 | NCBI WGS metagenome assembly VTLG01 (sample SAMN12604809, study PRJNA352737) | marine metagenome | biome: ENVO:00000447; feature: ENVO:00000209|ENVO:00000569|ENVO:01000036; material: ENVO:00002151; isolation source: viral sequences binned using virsorter ...
GTTCTAAACTCATTTTTTTTAACAGTGTTGGGTTTCTATGAAAACAGCCAACACAATTATTTATCTCAGCAAATCTTACGGGCTTGTCTTTCCAATAATTTTCAATATCAACTTTGTATATTGGGTTGTCTAAACTAATTAAAGGAAAGGTTGGTTTTTGCCACTCAAACGTTTTCCATTTGTTGTTTCCGTTATCGTGTTTTCCAACAATTATTTTTATTTCTGCTAATCCGTTTTTGTTTAATTTTGTACCCATTGTTTGCGCTCGTCTTTGTTCGTTTGCTCTAAACCCTATTCTCATCTCGTATGGTTCTCCAATAGTTTCTAACCACCAATAAGCAATAGGATATAATTTTGCCTCTGTTGTACAATATCTTGCCGATACACTTGGTAATCTTATCGTGCTTCGTTGTACTATTTCCTCAAACGGTTTCCCTGTAACCCAATGAATTTTTTGCCCTATAAACTGCTCTAAATCAAGCATTGTATAAATAATCATATCCATTTCTAACGTTCCTATAAACTCAACTCCACCAAGTTTATCGCTAACTACTTGCCTCAGTTTCTTATCAGGAAACATACAATTTTTATCATTAGTTCTTACTAAGGCAAAGACATTATAATCAGCTGGGTAATGTGCTCCAATATAAGCACTTGTTTTGCCACCTGATAAACTATTAACTGTTTTCATTTAAAGGGATTTTCTTCTTCTTCAGAGTCAGCAGGGCCAATCATATCACAATTTACATTAGTAAAATATTTTCCATTCCATTCTCGGCTTTTAATAGTTAATTCCAGCTCAACAGTTTCCCCTTCTTTTCGGTTAGCCATTAAACTTATGTTATCGTTAAAAATTGAGCAACATAATTCATCTTTAAAAGGCGTAAATTGATTTACAATAAAATCTTGCCTTCTCCACTCATGTCCGCTTTTACTTGTTCCATTTTCAACTTCCATAATTTTTTTAATTCGTGCTTTGATTTTCATAATTTATATTGGTTTTTGATTAGTTTTGATTGTTCTTCCCATCTTTTTTTTGTAAATAAATTATTGAGTTCTTTTAACTCTTTATTTAAGTATAGGGCTTGCTGTTTCTTAATGCTTAACAATGTAGTTAAAACATCAAAATCATTTGCCATTACGATAAATTTATGATATTTATTTCTTAAAGGTTTTTCATATCTCAATAAATCCTCAAATTTTTTGCAATGATAAATAGCAGTTGAATGATGCAAGCCCTTAATATGATTAGAAATTGCAGCATAAGTTATCTCTAATTCATCACGCAAATAATAAATAAAAAATCGCCTGGCTTCAATTACATCTTTTTTTCGGCAAGTATTATTTTCCAGGTAAATCTTATCAATTTTAAATATCTCGCATAAAATTTCCTTTGCCTTTTCAATTCGCTCCTTTTTTAATATTTTTTTCTCCATTAGCATTCAATATTTATTACATTTGGTTTTATTGCCCTTTTAGAGCATTGTAGCGGGCACTTCTCACACACATTGTAGTCGGTACTTGGCAGGGGGCTAAAGTTCTTTAAATCGTTCCTATAATTTTTAATGGTTTCCCTATATTCTTCTAAAGTTTCCAATCTTATATCAATGGAGATAAATTTTACCCATCCACTTTTGCCGAACACTAAATAAAAAAATGGGAGATAGTTTCCATGCATTCTGTAATGCATCTCCACATAATGAATCGCTTGGCTGTAATCCTTTAACTCCAAATCTTTTCCCCAAGCATAAGGATTCCAGCGGCAGCTCTCATCCTCTCTTGTTCCTGTATATTTCAAATCCATTATTGCCTTCTCTCCTTTATAGGTAATTAAAGCGTCAGGATGCCCAATTAAGTCCTTGTGTTTCCACTCAGGTTGTATTTCTAACAGTTTAATCTCTAATCTATCAATAGTATCTTTTGCACGCTCTATGAGTTTATCTAAATCGGTTTGCTCTTTACTTAGTTTTCCACTTTTAAGCAATGGGAGTTCGTAAATTTCCCCTCCTCTTGTTGAGCCGATTACATATTGCTCAAAATAAAGTCCATGTAACATAGCTTTTGTTGGATGAGAACGCCAACCATTTAAATAACTCTCCTCCCAAAGTATATCACAATATTCAGGATTATTAAAATTTCTTATTGCACTTTGACTAATCATTTATTTACCACTTTTGATTGGTGTTTAATTTCATCCTCTCCCAGAGTTTCTGTATAATTCATTGTCTTAATTATTACCCTTGCGAGAGCTCTTTTTTCAGCGATTTCCATTCTAAAAGGTTGGCGGCAATTGTCCTTTGTGGCACTTCCAAAAGTTTCCATTTTAGGAATCCACTCATCTCCATCTTTAATTAAGCTTGTGGCTTTAACAATGCAATTATCCAACTCTGCTTTTATAACCTCAAAACTGACTGCTATTTCATTCTTGGCTTGGATTTTCTCAATGCCGCTTCTCGTGATAATGGAAAATCCCCTCTTGTCCTTATATACATCTGACTTTTCTAAGCCATTATCTTTATATATCTTATTCATTAAATTCATTTCTCAAGGTAAGTTATTAGCTTGCAAATTGCATTATTAAATTCAGTTTCATTAGATTCAATATTATCGTGAGCCATTACACTGTTAAGATGCAATGTAATATAAGAACATTCGTTAACATCTATTCCAATTTTATCGCACACAACTCTGCCATTTACTATTCTCCCTCTATAGTAATGAAAAATGTCTCCACAGATCCATTTACGATATATTGGTAACTCGCTTGCATGAAGCTCTTTATAATTTGGGGCTCTATCTTGATATTTTAACTCCTCAACACTTGGTTTATCATAAGTGTAAGAATCATCATTACAAGTTTCACATGTATCACCTCCTTCAGCCCCTTCAAATTCGCCCCCACATTTAGTACATTTAGGTTCTTTTTCAGCCAGAGGCAGACTGCTCAGTTTATCATCATTAATTGCTCTTGCATCTACTTTTGCAGAAATACTTTTAGCTTGCTCGCCTAAGTCTTGGATTTCGACTTGTAATTCTTTTTTCGGAACGTTTATTCCGATTACGTTTATGCCTGGTATCGGGCATTTTTCAATTCTTGATTTTTTCATAATTTTGTTTTTGGTTAATAATAGTACAAACATACTATGTTTTTCAACAAATGCTAAAAACTTCAATAAACTTTATTCACAAAGTTATACACAAAAGAAAAGCCGAACCAAGCGATTCGACTAATCCTCCCAAAAACAAGTATTACGACTACTGCAAATATATAAAAATTTACCTCACTCTGACAATTTTACTACCCAAATCCATTGGCACAAAAATTCCAGTTCTCCCTCCGTCAATAACGACCCCACATCCAATAGTGGGTTTCTTTGGAAAATGTTTACCATAAGCAAATGCCATGTGATTTACATCTATGCCGCATCCTACATTCATTCCGAATATAATATCATTTCGGCTTGCCATATAAGAAACTCCCCCAAAGCTGTGCGAATGCCCCATGACTGTTGATTGTCTATTGGCCATTGCCCTGCTCCTTGCTCCATTTTGTCCGCTACTTCCTGTTCCATGTTCGTATAAAACTCCATCTATCTCCCATTGCATTTCCCACTTCCATCCCTTTGGTGCATTCCAAATCTCCTCATAGCTCTTGAGAAATCTTTTTGGTAACCCAGCAGTTGTAGCCTGTCGATATGGTAAAGCCGAATGGTTGCCAACACAAACTTTAACATTTGGAAATGTTTTATACCATTTATCCATCTCCTTTTGTGCCTTCTCGGCTTCACTTTCAGCATTTAACATGCTGGGGCTTTTCTCAAAATAACTCATAGCCGCATTATCACATTCGTCCCCAATATGCAGTATCTCACTTACTCCAAATCTATTAAAAACTTCATAGCAGAAATCTCTATAGCTTAAATGCTCCTCAGTTTCCCTTATACAATATGGCTCATGTGTATCCCCTAAAATTCCAACTCCACTCTTATTGCGGAATTGTTTTATTAATTCGTTTTCCGTTGGGTTTAATCGTGGTCTAAATTGCATAAGCAAATTTAAGTAAATAGCTCCTTGCTTTCAGGCAGGATTTTTAGTTTACTAACTACTTGCTGTTAATTCTAATGTCCGCTACCGATTGGCCTAATACAAGTGCCATGATGCTATATACAAGCGTTTGCACTGTTTCAGAATCCAGCCCAAATGTATCACTAAGAACGGTTATTAAAATAGCAGCTATCGTATAAATTGCCTTGCGACTACCTAAAATTTTCTTTAGGGTTTGTGTTATTATCCAAGTTTTCATCTTTTATTTTTTTTAAGTTAATATTAGAATCGGTATGCCATACCAATTTTGAACTCTCCATCATCATCCATCATGTAGTTTGGCTCAATGTAAAGCTCATTCCAAAACTTAATAGAATAGCCAACTCCCCAACTCATGTTGTCAGTTGAATCCATCTCCCCCATTACATAAAAATCTCCTATTGAATAACGGGCAAATAAATTGTAGTTATCGCCACTCTTAGTAACGCCTACCATTACTTTATCAGTTGCCTGATAGCCCATGCCCATGTTATCTGTAAAATTGCTTACATCCCAGCTTTCGCCCTCAGCGGGTTTATCAATGGAACTAACCATTGTAAATTGCGCTGATGCTAAAAGTGTAGTAAAGCATATTGCTAATGTTAAAAATATCTTTTTCATTTTCTTATCTGTTTTTAATTATTAATTCTATTTCTTCAAAACTTCCTAAATCGTACATCAATCTGTAAAATGCTTTTCGGCTATCTCCTACAAAGTTTAATGCTCTTGTATTGCCTAATAGCACACAACCTTTTGAGTTCTTGGGATAATTTCCGACATGCATTAAAATCATCTCTCTGTTTGCAACATCTAAAATATGTAAATGCTCATATTTATACTTACTTTTTTCAGTAAACCTTTTAACAACTTCATAAACTCCTTTTGGAATACAGGATATTCTTTTTTGGTTATCTTTCCAAGCCAGCTCTAAAGTATGCCCATAAAACTCTGAATTCAAGTAAAGCTTGCCAATAACTGACTTGTCCGTAAAAGTATCTCTAATCAATAATAAGCTCGCTTTGGGCTTTTCTATCATAATGTTTTTTACTTTTATGAATCTTTTTTTTAATATCCGCCCCAAAAAACACATCTCTGCTTATTTTTTTTATTTGAGATATACTGCGTTTATTATCGCACCCTTCACATTGGCAATAAATATCTTTTCTTTTATTTCTTTTGCAACATCTTTTTTTCCCCATTTTGGATGTTTTAATGGTTTGTTAATTTTTCTTTTCTTTGCCACTTTTTGAAAATTTATAAATCGTAAATCCAATGGCAAGGCAAAGTGAGATAAAAGTTAACATCTCGTTGCAGCTCGTTATATTTAATCCAATTGCAGAGCCATTGGCCGTTACTACTTGGATGCTGTCTATTACTTCTTTTTTCATTATTAGTCATATTTTAATGTAAATGTTATTATACCTCTAAAGTTTGTACTACTCCCATCAGTTGAGATAATTGGAATTATTAAATCCCCTGCACTTATTGTTGCTACTGATAAGCTTGCTAAGTCTCCTATACGTGATTTTGTGTTCCCTGTTAATGATAAAGTATCTTCTCCTAATTTTGTCAATGTTAGCTCTACATTACTGTTATCTGCTGGAGTAACTTTGTAAATCCCAATTGTTAAATCATCTGCATTTGTTCCACTTGCAGCAACTTTACCGCTTTGAATTTTTGCGGGCAAATCAAGATGCGTTCTTGCACTTTTTAGAGCTTGTTGTGCCGTTATAGTAGAAGTCCCCCCACTATTTGTAGTTCCAAATCTACCGCTCTTAGTATGATCCTCTCCATTACAAACATAAGTATTTGAGCTTGACAATCCACTCCCCTCAATACGATAGCTTATAGTATATTCTCCTAATTGGCTTGTAGCATCTATTGTAGTTGCTGTAACATCCATCCCGGCAATTGTGCCTCTTGTTTTATGTTGGTATTGTTTATAAAGATCTCTATTATTAATTAATATTGCAGCCCCCTTACTTATTGGAACGATAGTAACTGTTGAATCAACGCTAATTGTTGTGTCAGTATCTCCTACATCTCCCGATGCAGTAAACTCATAGAATTTAATCCCATCTCGTAAAATAAAAATATCTCCATCTTTTATTATATCGCTTTGAGATGGCACGCCTGATTCATCATTAAAAGGATTGATTGTTAAGGATGTTATCGTCCCTGCCGCTAAATCGGCACTTAAAGTAGTTAATACATTTCCCCTCGAAGCTCTTACAACATCTGCATTGGGAGGAGCTAATTTTGCAGCAGAGCTTGCAGTTGGCTCACTTCCTCCTGTTGTTGTAGTTGTTGTTGTAACCGATAAAGTATTATAAGATACTTGTAGCCATTCTCCCTCCCATTCATCCTTTACAATGTTAAAAGTCCCTCTTAAAAGATAATAAAAAATATCATCAATAGTGTCGTGTATTCTCCCAACAGGATTCACATATACAGGGCGGCTTGCTGTTCCATCATTAAGTGTTCTGTTTGTTTGACTTACAGCAGTAGTTAAACTCCATTTGTAATCGGATTGCTGTTGATTAAATAATCTTGCTTCTCCTAAAACTTCTGCAATTAATTTATTATATGTTCCACTTTGCCCATTTCTCCAAAGCCCATTCGGATCAGTATATCCACTACCGCCAGCATTATTAGTCCAAATTAATGATGATGGTTGTGCTGCTGTTGGAGTATCTCCCCACCATATTTTTTTAACTTTCTGTTTTTGTGTTTCACTCCTTGCAGAATAAACTGATGTTTGAGATAGCGTCCCCCCTATAGCGGAATTTACAATTGTGTTAAATTGAGATAATGGATTTCCTGATGCATCATAAACATCCGAATAAGTAATATAAGGTATTTGAGTTTGGGGAGATATTGCCATATCATTTGTGCTCATGTGTCCTAAGTAATAAGTAGGAGTACCACTACCCCCTCCCCCGTAGGGCATCTTGCATCCATAAGTAAAGAATTCAAAATCCCAATCCCCTGTAAAATTTGAATCGGTTGGGATAACGCAATTAAAAACTTTTTGAGTTATTCCAGGCCCTACTGCAGAAGATATTCCTCCCCACTGCCCATTTGAATTTAAAGTAAGTAAATCAAGCATAAAAATCCAACAATTAAATGTTCCAAATCCTGATCCCTGTGAATAGAAAGCGGTAGTTGATAATGATGGCCAAGCAGTCCAGGATGTAGGGCTATTTCCAAGATTAGAAATATAATAGCCATTTAAAAAATTGGCATCTCCTGCTGGTTTTGCCCTTACTCCCCAATAAATATCACAATATTCAGTAACTGGCCAGCTACTATCAAATTGTAATGCAATAGAAATATTGAATCCCCCTAATGCACTTGCCCCTGTTATAGTTGTGATAGGGCTTGATGTAATCAAATCAATATAACTCGTTGTTGATGTTGTAGGTTGAGGAAATGTTTGGAAATAATTATTATTTGATACGCTATCAAACTCCACAACTACCTCCTTTAATTTAGGATAGTAATCCCATGTACTTCCAGCTAATTTTTGTAACGCCCCTTTAAACCCTCCAGCATTTGTTTCAATATCTTGGCTGTATAAACTGAAATTTGTATTGCCTAAATAATCTTGACTTGATGAAAATGCTCCATTTCGTTTCCAAATTTGACTATCTACATTATCAGGAGTGGCGTATGATCCGCTATCTACCGTCTTGTATAATTCTATTTGCGTAAAATAAAAGGTATTTTTCCAAAATACAAGCCGCATTCCCCATATCTTGCAAAAGGATTCTAATACCTCATATACAGATTTTACTTTGTAAAGCCCATCTGTATTTACTTCATACGATCCAAGCATTTGGCATTGAGTAAAAGCCAAGGGGCTTACTCCAGGATCGGCTGCTGGATGATTTTCATACCACCAATCTACTGCGGTTGAGAAATTATAATTACCTACATCTCCATCAGTTGAATCCGAATCAGGAGTATTACAATATTCTAAAATTGTTGCAATCCAATAAATGAAAGTTTGGTAGCCATCAGAGATATAAGTGTCAGCAGAGGCATAAGGATTGCTCCCTTGAGTTGCCACCATGTCAAAATTCTTTAAAAGTCCAATCCCATCAGTAGCATTTAGCTCCACTTCATAAGGTTTTGACACATCCTCTTTTGTCGATAAATCTATTAAAACATTTCCACTCCATAAAGGCGAATCAGATGTGTTCCCTGTATTCCAAATTACAACAGTAACATCTCCCTCCTCATAAGTTTCTCTTAGATCTTTTATGAAATTTTTAACATGGTTTCCAAAAACATTGTTTTCTATAATTAAAGAGATGGAGCATTTTGATGCGATAATGGGATTAAATTTCTCTTGCCCACTTGTATCATATTTTATTTTTACACCTCCGCCCCCTATCTTAATAGGGATTACTGTTGAGCTTGTATAGTTTTTATCGTATATTCTTAATCTGTGCCATCTTCCATTTTCAGAAAAAAATTGCCCTTCATATCTTGTTTTATGTGTTGGCATCTATATAAATCTTTGTCTTGAAATTTCGGCTTTATCCGAAACTAAAACTATATTGTCTCCAGCAATTCTACCATGAACATCAACTTGAGTTGCCCCCATCATGCCCATAAGTTTATCCAAAGGGGATACGACTTCAGGATTAAATGCACTTGTTCCGCTTCCCTCTCCAATTAATCCTAATGTTGGTCCTGAAACTAAGCCACCCATTTTAAAGGGGATAGGAGTTGATGCTATTGCTGCAACCTGTGCAGCCCCTAAAGCTCCAATCAATGCAGCCAAGGGGGGAATACCAATATTTGCTGCCACCGCTTCTGCTGTACTCATTATTGCAGATGCAATTTTCATTGCCTTATCTCTTATCGCTTGCCTCTTTTTCATTGCTTTTTCCTTATTGTCTATTTGCTCATCAATAGCATCCTTTTTATCAGCATAGGCTTCCTCAATCTCAAGTTTTTTTGCTGCCTTTTCTTCATCACTCATATTGGATTCTTCAACTCTTTCAAGTTTCCTCTCCATTTCTCCATCTAATATATCCACCTTTTCTGTTTGCCTCTCTTTCCATATATCAAATTCAGCTTGTTCTTTTGCGTTAGTAGCACTAATAACATCTCCTATTCCTGACATTACTTGCTTTACTTTGTTTGCAAATTCTAAAAAACCCTCCGCCATTTTTTGTGTAGCTTCAGCAGCTTGTTCTTCTATTGTTTTAAATGTAAATCCTGTGTTTGTAATTAAATTATCTAACGACTCATCAACAGCACTCATATTAAATAAGAAATCAGTTTCAATAACATCTAAGACAGGGCTAAATTGATCCTCTGATGGGGCAGTAGTTCCACCTCCTGTTGGGGTAGTTGGGACACCCCCTGTTGGAGTAGTAGTTACTGCTGTTGATAATTTTCCTATTTCTTTTGCAGCATCTTTTGCTCCATCCTCAACCCCTTTAAATTCCTTTTTTGTTTCAAAAGAAAACTGCTTGATAGGTTTGATTTGCTTAAAAGGATTTATTTTATTTAGTCCTTTGATAATCAGATTAATACTATTAATTATTCCATTTGCCATAAAGACAAAAGCATTCCTTATAGTTCTGGCAGTATCAGATGAACTTGTAATTAACCAATAAAATCCTCCAACTAAAGCGGCAACCGATGTAAGGATTAAACCAATTGGATTGGCTATCATTATTGACCATAAGGCAGCAAAAACAGGTATTAATGCAGACACTGCGATAGCCATTTGCCCAAATATAAAAAGAGCTGGCCCTATTGCGGCAACTACTAACCCCCATTTTAAAATACTTTCCTTAGTTTCTAAGGATAAATTACTCATCCAAGAAACTACATCCTTTAATGTTGAAACAAGTGATTTTGCGAATGGGATAAAAATAGTACCAAACTCAACAGATAAATCTTGTATTGCAAATCCTAATGCTCTTGATTGATTAGTTAAGCTCCCAGACGTTCGTGAATAATCTCCAACCGCCTTAGAACTTTGTTTCATTGCAAGTTGAAAAGTCAAATTAGCTTTGCCTATCCTATCCAATTCTTTCCATACTAATCCTTGCTCTGCTGCAAAAGATTTTAAGTCGGCTTCTGTAATAGCTATTCCTAATGATTTTATTGATTCTCTTTCTCCTAATAGTGCTTTTGTTAAAGCCAAAGATGCTCCCTCAGCACCTCCACTAAAATTGGTAAATGAAGATAAATCTACTGCTAATTCATTTACATTTTTTGATAAATCTAATGCTGCTTGTTCTGTAAATCCAAATCCTACTAATAAATCACCTGTATCAGATAAAAGCTGTTTGGCTGCTTTTTCAGAAAGTCCAAAGGATTCTTTAAATGTTTTAGCAGTATCTTCTGCTTGTTTTTGAATGCTACTAAATACTGTTTTGAATTTGCTGTCTGTTTCCTCAAAATCAGCAGCCATCTTAACAGCAGCAGCTCCTAATCCTATAATAGGCAGAGTTACATTGGTAGCGAGTTTCTTCCCAATATTTCCCATTTTTTTTCCAAACTTAGTAATGCTCTTTTGGGCTTTTTTCATTGCCCTGTCAAACCCTCTAAGATCAGCTCCAAATACTATGTTGAGTAACCCAACGCTTTTACTTCCCATGATCTTCTAATTTTTTAATATATTCCGCTTTATTTTTTAGTTTTTTATAGTTTACTTTTGCCTCCTTACTCTCCCACTCAAACCTAATTAAATCCTTTAATTTTATTTGCTTCCCTCTTGGCAATTGAATGTTTAATAAGTGGCAAGTTTGCCATCTTGTTCTCTCCCAATCGCTCCTATCTCTTAACTGCTCCAACTCAAAAAAGCCATCTAACTTATTAAAAAAGTGTCTTGGAATCATATCATAAAAATCCTCAACACTCATTCCCATTTGCCCAAAAGCAATGCCTTCAAGTTTTTCCCAAGTTAGCTTTTTGCTCGCTTGGGTTTTGACTTTTTTCCTCCTTTTCCCCCCATCATTTCAGCTAATACTTCCATGCATCTTGCTATCCCTTCCATATCTCCATCCATCTTATCAGCTAAATCATCTACTGTTAATTTGCATTCCTGCTTTGCCGCTCTGTACCCGTCCTCAATTCCACAATGGATTAGAACTAAAGCTCCATCCAAGCTCATGTTTTCTCCAATATTGTTTAATTGTGCCAATGTTGTGCCTGTTTTGTTTGAGTATTTACGCAAAGCATTGAATCCAAATTTAATAGGGTATTTCTCCCCTCCTAATTCTACAAAAGTGTAATTTTCCATTTTTCAAGTTTTTAAAAATACTCGCACCCAAACGCAACCCACCTGAAAAAAGGATGCGAATGGGATATTGAGTATTGTGGTTATTTATAAAACTACTTGTTCTAATTCTCCTGTTCCTGTAAAAGATAAGCTATAAGTTGCAGTATCTTCCGTGGGGGCTGAAACGCTAAAAGCTGTTAGCCATGCAGTGCCTTTGTAATTAATGTTCCCTGTGGTAGCTACTACACTCCCAAATCTTATAACTACTGATGCTCGTGTGAGTATATAAGTATCGAGTAAATCATCTGCTCCATTTGCTAATGCGGAAGCGCCTGTATCTTGCCAAGCATAAGCTCCCTCGACACTTACATCCCAATTTCTCGCTCCCTCCATGGCTTCCGCCCAGGCGTTCGATTCCTTATTGCTTATATCTCTCGTGCTCATATTAACATTTAGAGTTCCGCTTTGAGCATAAGCTACTAAGATATTAGTGGTAGCGTCAAACACCTTTATATCCGTTCCGTTTATTGCTGTTGTTAAATTTGCCATTTTCTTTCTATTTTAATTAATTAATTTCTGTTTTTATAATTGACTTGCTGTTATATATAATGCTGCAATTGTTACGCTTGTTACTGCTGAATAAGTAATTGCAATCTCTCCATTTCCATCATTAAAGGAAGATGGCTTAAATGGACCAATAAATGCCTCTCCACTTGCGGCAATAGCTATGCTGGCATTTGCCTTTGTTAAATCCCCGTAAATACTTGATTCAACAGTTGTGGTTTGGGCTGTAATAGTAACTGTAATCTCACTTCCTCCACCATTTTTAATGTTCAAAAAAGTAGAGCCACCATTATCAGCGGTATCTCCACCGCCAGCAGCAGCCGAATATGTTACACTACCCCCTGCCTCAGTTATCTGTTGGATTGTTAGTTCCGCCATCTTCTTTTATTTTTTTAGTTTTTTTCTTTTTTTCTTTTTTTGGGGCTTCAATATGCTCTCCTTTTATCAACTCATCTAATTCCGAGTCAATAGTAATCCAAACATAAGTTCCACATGATATAGTTTTGCCATGCCTTTTGCTTTCCCAATCTTTTATTAATTTATATTCCATATTTAATTATTTATAATTCTTATTCTAAAATTTAATGATTTAACATAAACTCCATCATCATCATCCTTTACATCAAAGTCATCATGATAACTTAAATATTGTATGCCTTGCACCACTACTCCCTCATAAGTTCCATTTACCCTATCCAAAGCTGTCCTTACTTTATCTGCTAAAGTAGATGCCTCACTATAAGTTTGGCTATAACATAAGATTAAAATAGCATTCTCATCCAAATCACTTACTCCATCTTTTGTATCTGTTGGCGAATCTCCTGTCACCTGATAAACAACAAAAGGAAATGCACTTGTTTGCATAGCTACATTGGGATAAATTCTGTCCCCAATTACTGCCCCAACAGGAGAATCATCCTTTAATATACTGTATATTGCTTTCCCTACTAACATTTAATATCCTAATATGCCATATTTTTGCAGTCTTTTTTCATGTCTTTTAATTGCCCTTGCTGCTATTTTGGTAGCCTCTTTAAATGCATCTGTTGTCATTTTTATTTTATTATTATCCCAAGCTGGTTTCATGTATTTTTGAGCTTTACCTACTCCTTTTCCAAAAAACATCACCTCATCTCCATACTCTATAAAAGCTCCATAAAATCCTGATTTCTTTTTATCTCTGAATGTTCTTTTTACTCTTGGGCCTAAATATAATCCCATAAAGTTTTTAGTTTTTCGTGTTGTAAAAAATCCCAAACTTTTTTGTAGTTGTCCTGTTTTTTTAGGAACTCTACTTTTTGCATCATTTAATGCTCCTTTTGCTATTTTTCTCCAAAGAGCTTTCCAAAGATTGTATTGTTTTATCTGTTTGGGTAAGTCTCCAAACATATCTGCAATCTCTTTTGCTCCTTGAATTTTAAAAGTTGCTTCAGCCATTAATCTTTTTGCTTTGTTATTATTTTTAAAAATCTATCTCTGCCTTCAATTTGTTCTATTGTTTCAAGATAGTAATATTTAACATCTCCTGAAACTTGTGGAGCAAAAGCAATCCTATGTGCCATTGTTGGGGCAGTGCCTCCATCTAAAAAAGTAGTTAAGTCCAAGTTTCTAATATAAAAATTTACAAATGTT
>VTLG01006516.1_pt1 | contig 13528 bp, 28 predicted proteins | sample 4694571 | NCBI WGS metagenome assembly VTLG01 (sample SAMN12604809, study PRJNA352737) | marine metagenome | biome: ENVO:00000447; feature: ENVO:00000209|ENVO:00000569|ENVO:01000036; material: ENVO:00002151; isolation source: viral sequences binned using virsorter ...
GAGATTAACTCAATGCGTTGGCAAGCAACATTAACGAAAGATGATGGTCAGTTGTTAATTGCATTTATGACCTACCTAAACGATAAATTTCCAAAGGAGGGTGCATGAAAAAGCCAGAAAGATGCAAATTATGTCATGGTACTGGAGTAACCGACATCTTTGCAGAAATAGAATGTGAAGAATGTAAAGGTTTTGGTCAGGTAATAGGAGTCTACAATATGATGAAAAAAATTCCATATAGTAAAACTAATATGAATATACCTTATAATCAAAAAATGTACAAGGAGGTTGCATGAGTTATTTTACACAAGATGAAACTGATTACATGGATTACTTAGAAGAATTTTATGATGCACCAGATTACGGATTATTACTCCGTAAGGCTGATCCTATTGCTTTTGAGATTGGTATGAATGAGTGGTTAGCACGAAAGGAGGTTGCATGAGTGATTTAATAAACCCAATAACCAATTCCGCATATGTAGAAGGAATAGTGCGATGTAATGAAGTAATTATGGGATATTTCGAACAAGATCTAAAAAGAAGACGAAATAGCTATAAACCTAAACTGAAAGAGACTCTGGAGCATAAAAATGCTGTCAGTAGGCTATTCAAGGATGTATTAACTGAAGCAATGGAGAAAGTAGCATGAAAACTGTTAGAGAATGTATGAACCAGATGATAAAAGAGTTCAAATATCTTCAATGGGAACCAACTATTGAAGGAGATGCAATAGCAATAGTAAAACAATGTTTCAGTAGGCTAGCATCAGATCAGAGGTTACCTGATTATATAGATCCTGTTGTGTGGGAACATTTCAAGGAACATAGGAAGACAATCAAGAAGAAAATGTCTCCTAGAGCAGAAGAACTCATGATCAGCGCACTTGGTCGAGCCAAAGACGATGGTGTTGATCCTAATGAGCTTTTAGATGCTGTTATCGCTAACGGTTGGCAAGGAATTGGCAATAAATCTAACCAATACAATGGCATCAAGAAGAATGCCGAGCCAGCCAAATATAACAGACAATTTTTGAATCCAGAATATCAAATGAACCTAGCTGAAAAGGAGTTTTTAAATGGAACAGACAGTGAACGAAACGCCAATACATCCACAGATAAGGAGTTTAGTAGCTCGCCTCTGCGAAGCATTCAACACTCCACTAACTAATAGTAAATTGATCGTATGGCAGGAGAAGCTCAAAATACCTAATCCTGTATTAATTAAAGAAACATACGAATTAATCACTGATGGTAAAGGTGATTCACTAAAGATGCCTAGTATAGCAGAATTCTTGAAAGTTTACAAGGAAAGAGAACGCTTATTAGTGCAGAAATTAGCTGAAAAGAAGGAAATTGCGTATAGCCAAAAACGTGATTTTACAAAGTCTAAAGAAATGTTTTCTACATTAGTTAATGCAATTGATGAAAAACAGGAATTTAGCACCAACCTATGTGGAAACTCTGTAAAAGGTATCGAAAATGGCAGAGAATTCACATTAACCAGGGATAATCTAGGTAGAGACTATGTAACATATCGTAGTTAGCCTAAATTGTTCTCAAATCGCCATGTAAGGCAATATTCTTAATAAGGAGAGTAAATGATAAGGATAGTCATAAGAAAACTCTGGAAAGGGCATATGGTGTCCATTAGAGATTATATAGTTAAATCGGGAATAGAAAGTGGTGGAATTGAAGTCAGCCACGATAACGAAACAATGTATATCTCTCCAGAAGTATTAAAAGAAGGACAATCCCAAACCAAAGAGGTTCAAAGTAAATACAACAATAAGAAATATAGCTTAGTTGATTTTCGTTGGAACCCTGATAACAATAATCAAGAAAGGTTGATATGAATAAAGATGAAATAGATGCAATGCAAGGAATGTTTATGAATTTCCTTAAAATGTCAAATCCTAATATAGTAAATCAAGACATTGAACCAGAAGCTATTAAAACTATTATGGATCGCATTTCCACAAATAGAAACTTCTGTGAAAAGGAGACTGAAAAAATTTATGGTGTTACTCGTAAAATGAACCAAGTAAATGAAGCCAATGCAAAACATGTTTCAGGAGAAACTAAAAGGTTAGGAGGTCTAATTACAGGTCTTAGAAACATGATAGATGCAAAAACATCATTAGATAAAGAATACTTTGATAACCAATTAAATAAATTACGTCTAGACTATCGTTCCTTACAAAATGAAATGTGGGAAAGATTCGATGTATTAGAAAATTGGATCCTTGCTACTAATAGTTCAGATAAAGATAAGTGTAAGAAGGAAATAATATCTATCAGAGAAGACCATAAAAGACAGCAGAACTATACAATGCTGAAGAAAGATGACAACAAATTACTGGGAGGAAATTTATATGTAAATGCTGCCCAATTATCTAAAAGTCTTGTTGACATTGAGCATTTGTCTCTAAGATCAAAAAATGGTCTTATTAATGCTAATATAAAGACAGTAGGACAATTGATCCAACGTTGCCCTTCTGAGCTTCTTAAAGTTAAGAACTTTGGACGTAAATGTCTTCATGAAGTAGTCACTTCACTTAAAGTTATGGATTTAACACTCGATATGAAAAAAGAAGCAGATATACGAGAAAAACGAAGACAACGTATAGAGGAGCAATTTAAATTATGATACTACTTGTAACTCCATGTCCTAAACCTAGAATGACTAGGGCAGACAAATGGAAGAAAAGATCATCAGTTCTAAAGTTTTTTGCTTTTAGAGATGCAGTAAGGCAAGAATTAAAGAGATTGTTTGCTTTACAAAATAATCATTATATGGATTTTAAGTCAATTGAGATTATATTTTATATCCCAATACCTAAATCCTGGTCTAAAAAGAAAAAAGCTCTGTACGATGACCAACCACATGAACAACGTCCTGACCTTGATAATCTCGTTAAGGCGTGGAATGACTGCGTTTTAGCAGAAGACTCAACAGTATGGCGTATTCATGCAACTAAACTATGGACTTCGGATCCAGATGGATGGATAAGTGTTCAAAACATATAATTAATAATACTGAAAGGAAGATATGAATTTCGTAGCATTATTTGGCAATCTAGCACAACCACCAGAACACGGACAGACTAAAACTGGTACTCAATACTGTAATTTCTCTCTAGGAATACGAGAGATTTACAAAACAAAAAAGTTTAATGATAAATCCACATTCATAGATTGTGTTGTATATGGAAAATCAGCAGAATTTATGAAAACAGCAGGACAAGGAGATGAACTTTTAGTAGCACAAGGTCAAATACAAGTTCAAACATGGAAAGATCAAACTAATAAATGGCAAAAAAAGTACCGTGTATTAGTTGACAGATTTATAATACCTAAAGATAAAGATGCATCAACAGCATTGGCTACAAATGCTGGGTGGGAACCTCAAGAAGTTGAAGGTCAACCTCATGAAATAAGGGAAAGAGGAGATTTCTCTGTATTTGATGATTTACCATCCAATTAATAAGACCACATAGTAGGGCGTGGGTGATGACTGTCATCGAGGGTGTCTATATGAATAAATCTTTTAGCATGTAACCCTCTCTGGCTAATACCTACGCCACTTACTCCATGTTTCCTCGCTACATCAATAAGCCTCAAAGCATCTGCGCCAGATATGATAATATCACTTGCCTTCGTACCAGTATTTCTAGGAACGTGGGGGCCATTAGAACCAGTTGAAGAGACTCTAGCATTATGTTTTGCACAGCGTACCCCGCTCGAAATCTTCAAAGGTCTATTCATTTCCTCTCGTATATTCTGTAATATACTCATAAAATCAGGATCCATTGAATCCTCTCCGCAGCCACAGCTACACATCATCTCTGCACTAGAAAAATTCTTAGTGATCATCATAGCTAATCCTCCTATCATTAACCCATTGAATTGTCGTCTAGTTCCAACCCACATGGGTAAATAAACTGCGAACTATGCAGTCTTCTTTTCCAAAGATTTCTTTAACAAAGCAACTAGCTTATCATCAACGTCTGAGTCAGTCTTCTTCGCAAGTGACTCTAACAATAAGATAATTACCTTTTCAATAACTCCAGAATTTCCTAAAAATGAAAGAGCCATTGTCTTAACCACACTTGCTATTACTATTGGCATTAGTATCCCTTTCTTAATAATGAAGATCTTTTTTGCTCAGAATTATGTTTTGGACTATTAGCTTGTTTAGGTTGTGGAGATCTAAAACCAACTCCACCTTGACCTACTGCATTTGCTAATTGCCCCCACATAGCTTTATTCCTAGCTTCAATTTCTTTATCACTAGGATTAAAAATAGTATCATCAGGCTTATCCGTTTTTATAGTACCTCTGCTACCATAACGTTTAGGCTTATCTGTTAATATACTAGCCATTATTATCTCCTTCTCCTATATTGTTCGTGTAATTTCTGCAATCGATCTAAATGATCTTTCTCTTCCTTAGTCATTTACTTATAAGTTGGTCTAGTTTAGAGTGTAACTCGTATTGTGAGCCTTGAAGAATATCTAGTTTCTTAGTATGGAAATTCAAAGTTTCTTGGATTAGGTCATTCTGAAATTCCAGAACTGCAGACTTTGTTTTAATGTCTGAACCTTCTGAAAATACCACTCCAAATAAAGCAAATACTAAAATTACAAATCCCCAAAAAAACTTCTGTAACATATCTAGTTATGGTGCGGGTTACGACTTCCGTTTCCTATATGTATCCTAATGTTAGTTACGTCACGTTGTAGACGCTCGATGTCCTCCCATACGTCTTCAGAGTCACTTTGCAAAACTATAATTGCCTGATTATTTTTAATTGAAACTTTCTCGACATCCATAACAGTTGAGAATAACCAGCCCACGACTCCTAAAACGCCAGCTACGGCAAAAGGAAGTACTGCTTTTACTATTTGTGTCTCGGCAACCGCCTCCATTTGTTTAATTGGCATTACTTTTCCTCGTTATCACCATCTTTCCGATCTTTAAACCAATAGTCTGTGCTTTTCGCAAGTACGGCAACATATGCTCCGACCAATATATTAACCAAGTCTCTTGATGTTTCTTTAACGTCTGCATAAAACAGAAGCCATAATAACGCAAGGAACGTGATAGCGTTGGCAACTGAGATGATAAACCTTGCCCAAAAATTGAGTAATTTCCTGTTTTCAACTGCATTACCAGCACCTCCGAAAAGACTTTTGTGTACTTTCATTCATTAGCTTGGTTTTGGATATTTCTTTTTAACTTCTGCACGTTTAGCTTCAATAGCAGACTTATCATCTGTGTCGTATAAAGCTACTACTAACTCTTGAATACTTGGGTATTCTGCTTGTCTATCTCTCTGGTATTGGTTTGCATCAAAATCACTCTGCTGTTTTAAAAGGGCATCGGTTAATGATTTTTCTGTTGGTTTAGTTTTAGAATCATCGTGTATTACCAGATTTGCATATACTTTATTCTTACTATCTGACCAGCCGAACCATTGACCAACGTGTAGATTCACAAGAACATCCTCTATGTGGTCATACCTTCCATCCCTGTTCATTATGTATCTCCTATTCTAATAAAAGTAACGTTAGTATAATTTGCAACACTAGATCCTGCGATAGTAGTACCTGAAGCACTAGCATGGACATAAAATTCAAATTTCATTTTTACATTCGATATATCTGTGACATCCAGAATTCCTTGACCTGATATTGGCCTGTGATGACCACTCGTTTCAACGTGTGTATAAGAGTCCGATAAAACACCACTGTATGAACTATTATCTCTAGTATACCTTGAAGTGAAACCTGCATAATTACCTGATGTCCCTGAAGTGACAAAAGTATTGCTTAAAACCAGCCACAATCCTATTGATGGAAAAGAAAAAACCCCTGAAGATTCTGTCATGCCAGTACCTATAGTTTGGCTCATCATTCCTGTATCATCTTTTTCCCAATTTGCAGTTATATAATTTGACCCAGTAGCAGGTACTTGAAAATTTGATGTTATACGCCAAGTATCACAATTTTTCACTCCTGTTAAACCAGTAACACCAGAACCTATTGAGCCAGTAGATAGAGTTTTATTTGCTAAAGTCTGTGTAGACGACAACATACTGGCAATGTCTCTAGCTTTTGTCATTCACCCTCCTTTGGTTTTTCAGGCCAAGTTACGCCTGTTAGTTTCCCATCTTCATCTAATTCTGGTGAAGCAGTTGAGGGTAAATCCCTTAGTGCTTTCCTATAATCTTTTTGCTCTTGAGTCATTGTTAAATCGGAAGATGCCCACCAATCGGTTTCGGATAGTTTAGAATTACGTTCTTCTCGTAAAAGTCTAAATGGTTCACTTTTTATAAAATCATCCCAAGCAGTTTCTAGTTTTGCCCCTTCTAAATCTGTCCAAGTATTAAATGGAGGTTCCATTGCTTTGAGATAATCATTTTTTGACATCCCTTTTTTCTCTAAATCTATAGACATAAATTATCCTTAAACTGCTCTTATTTTTGTAAATCTAAAATATGTGAAATTTTCTGTTGCATGACCTTGAAATGTCACCGAACTACCTCCATATATAAATTTGACTAAATCACCTGCCGAACAATTTACAGAAACACTAGAGTGACAATTGTCGTAAGAGTTATCCGACAAATTTGCCATCTGGAACATAGCATACGCTACAGTTACATAACTTGTGTCTGCACCATAGTCTACCTGAGTGTATATATAAGGATATCTTGAGCTACCATTATGTATCGCATTTCCAGAAACTTCTAATTTATAGACTCCAGTTTCAGGTAAAGTCCAAATACCACTACTGACAGTAACATTTAGTCCATGTCGTAAGTTATTGCTTACGTTACCGTTCCCTAAAACACCTGTAGAACTAACCGCTGAAGTCATTCTCCACTCATCAAACCTCCCTGTTGGAGCCTGACCGATGACACCTGACTTGCTGTGACTTGTTCCGACTATTCCACTCATAGTTTAACTCCAGTCTTGGTCAATGTAGCTAATATAGATTGAAAAATTATCACCACTGGAATTTTCATTAGACCTAAATGCTAAAGCATCTCCAGAAGTAAGGACAAATTTATCATTCCATACAAATGTTCCTTTTATTGGTACTTGTTCGTCTTTAAGTATTGTTATTAAAGTCTGACTAGCTGGTTTTATTCCTATATCAAGTTTATAAGAAGCTGTAGTTTCCTCATCACACGCAAAGATACTTAAAACTGTTATTATATGATTTGTAGGTACATAAGTATTTTGTGCTGCTGAACTGACTTGAGCCGAAGTCCAATCAACATACCACCAATCACCATAAGTGGCACTCCCTCCTACTGTTCTAAGTGAAGTTCGTTTAAGAACCTCTGTTCCTCCTCCACTTGGTATTGCCATTTAACCTCCTAAAACCATTGCTTGATGTGTGCTTGATTGCATAAATGCTCCTTTTTGTGCTACTTTTGCGTTTGTTGCCATTTCAATAGTTCCATTAAAGGTTCCACCATTAGATGCTGATACAGTATCACCTACTGAAAAGGTCTTTGCAGCTTCCACAATAACAACATCTCCTGCTGTTAATGCAGTTAACCCTGTTATTGAATTGCCTGTAGTTGCAGTAAAGTCTGTATCATGAAGTCTTACTCCATTAAGATAGACCGCAACCCATCCTACTGTATATGCTATTGCAACTGCTGGCCTTGTTGCTGTAGTTATAGAAGTTTCACTACCAGAAGCATCAAAGTAATATAATGTGGATTTTCCTCTACTTAAATCATTACCTATATACATAGTTATCCTTTATTTAGGACCAGAGTTATCTTTAGGCCATTTTGCCTTGATAGGATCTACCATTTCACTCTTCCATTTAGTAAGGCCATCATCGTAAATTTTATTTAGCTGTGATCCCCAATCAGGGTACTCTGCTTGACGATTACGAGCATATTTAGTAGATTCATATTCAGCAGTAAGTTCTGCTAATTTACTATTAAATTCTGATTCTAAGGGGATAGCTGCATTATCACGCCAGTTGATTGTATTAAAAGCTGAATGATGATTATCCCATAAACCAGCATAATTAATATCCATACATCTTGTAAAAAGATATTCATCTTGATAATCTGCTTCTACATTAGTATCAAAAAACTTTCCCATTGTTTATTTCCTTTCTTTTTTATGAATAACAAATTGCTGTTAAGGATAAACTATCACCAGTATCACCATCTTGATTAATTGAGGCTCCTGAACTAACTTTTATTTCTAACTTATAGGTAGTCCCACCTGTTAAAGCGGTAGAAGCATACTCAAATCCTCCAGCACCCTGATTATGTGATGTGCCACTTGAAGCAATATTTGATCCATGAGTACGCAAAACTTCAAGCACACTATTAGATGAATTTAATAACTGTGGAAGTAAATAACAATGCTCAGCAGCACTATGACGATAAGAAAATCCCCATCCAACGACTAAAGCCGAATTAAAAGTTGGTACAAAAGAAAACGTCCCTACAGTTCCATTATCAGCAATAGTGCCTACGTTGTCCGCACTGTGAGGAAAAATTTCAACTTTATCCCATCCTGAAGTTACAATAGTTGAATTTAATGTCCCTGCGGTTACAGTACCTAATGAAATATTACCAGTAGTTCCTGCTACTGTTAACCTAGCTGCATTCTGGTCGTCTTTAAGTACAAGATCACCTGATGATGGTTTAATTACGAAATCTGCCATATGTTACTCCTTTGGGTATTTGTCTTTAGTTTTCTTAAGTTCTGCTTTTAATCCTGCCACTCCTGAGTGGTATATTAAATCCATCTGTTCCTGCCATGAGGGATAGGCTTCTGCCCTTTGTCTCGCATATTCCTGTGCATCGTATTCTGCTTGTAGTCTTTTTAATTCGGCATCTATTTCTGAATCTTTAGGAGGTGTCTGATTCCTATAATATGACATTGTATCTGTAGCTGGATCATACCCTAAGTCACTGTAATTCCCTAATAATGATCCAACTGCTTCTAATTTAGTAGGTTTCATTTTTTACCTATTACTAAAATGTTTACTCCATAACTATTTATTGAGATATTTCCTGCATCACCTGCTCCTCCCCAACCTTTTTGGGATTGTAGTCGATAGGTGTGGTCTGCATTACTTAATGCATCATCATATATAACATATGTTGCTTGTAATCTATGTGCAGAAGCAGTCTCATCATCTGCACCAAGAGTTTGCGCTTGATAATTAATGGCACTAGGAGCACTTCTATCACCTCTAATTCCAATGTCACAATGGTTAGAACCAGGAGCTATATAAACATATGTATTAAAAATAATAGTTAAGTTATCCACAGAATTACACGTTACTGCTGGAACAGTTACTGCTACTCCCCCATGTGTTGAGTAGGCAGTACTTGTGTGTGACCCACCTGACGCAGCAAGAACTGTATGCTTAAAGTATAGAATATGATCATCAGGGAAGGTACAATTTGCCATACTTGCAATCGTTGGTGTAGTCAGGGTTGCATTAGCAATAGTTGCCCCTGAGTCAGCAGTTGTAAGGACTGCACCACCAGCCTGGTCTTGTAAAATTATCTTATTACCACTTCCTGCTTTTGGTTTTATTATTAGGTCTGGCATTTTTACCTTTTAATTTCTTGAATAATCATAACATTAGCACCATTTGCTCCCCAACCAGCCTTAGCAGTACCCCCACCAGCATATTCAGCCCTAAGAGAAATACCATAAGTTTTTTCCGTAGTAGAGTTTTCTGAACAAGTATCTAGCCAACTAAAACCACTACTTTGAAATATACCAGCATCATTCATATGCATTATTCCAAAAGTATAACCTGTTAAATTTGCAGTTTCCGTAACATCGGAAGCATTTTTGTAAATATCTGCTAACGCATAAGCGGCATTAGCATTTGCTTCAAGAGCAATATGGCCTGTAAGGAGAATATCAGAATCCGCATACAGTGGAGTAATAGTACCCATAACAATTTTCATTGAAGTACTCCATGATGTAGAGCTAGTATTTATTTGAGTATCATTATGATAAGCCTTTGTCTGCACCACAGTTCCAGCAGGGAATGTAACAGCACTCCCAAGTTCACCTGTCATTCCTGTGAGAGTAGAACCAGGTTCCGATACTATTGGTCCTGCTGAAATGCTTCCTGATCCAGTTATAGTTCTTGTTGTACTATCAGCAGTCAATGTTATTGCAGTACCATCTTCACCTAATTTACTGAAAACCAGATCATTTGTTACTGTAACATCTCCAGTTAATGTAGCAGTAGATGTAAGATACATTCTATCTTCACCATATGTTCCACCTTCTAAATCTATATTAGTAGGCTCTGCTCCAAAGAATTTAGGAGTACTAGAATGATTACCGATATAAGACATTATGTTATCTCCAACATAGACATTACGATATCGAGTGACGATGCAGCACTACTTTTAACTTTTACTAAGTCATTCTGTATAAGAACAAGCTTCTGATCCCCTCCAACAAGCACGATTGTCGATCCTGCTGGTAATGGGACTGTCTTACAAATTGACACATCATTTGTTGTGTTTGCCATTGTAGCAGATAATGCAACATCTACATCTACTGAACTTGATGTTACATTTGATACTGATAAACCAATTACAGTAGCAACTGTTCCAGATCCAGTAACAGTATATGCACCAGTTTGTGAAGCTCCTGCACTATTTGCTCCAACCTGGAAATAAGAAGTTCCTACACCTTTTGATGTTTTTCTAATAAATGTATTTGCCATATTTATCCTTTGTTATTAATCACCCAAGCGCAATTGCCATAGATATACTCGTTGCATTTACTTCATCAGCAGTTTGACCATCTGTTACTGTCTTCCATGCTGTACCATCATATACTTTAAAAACTTTACCACTTGTATCTGACCACATATCACCTTCACTTGGAGATCCAGGTGCTGATGCTGCAATCTTATATTCATTTGCATATCTATTTACGTCTGCAATACTTGCAGCAACTGTTCCTATATCCGCAGCATCACCTGCAACAGCCGTAACGTTACTTGCAATTCCTGCAACTGTTGTAACATTACCACTAACTCCTGCAACTGTTGTAATATTTGCCGAAATACCAGATACAGTAGCCATATTAGCTGGTATAGGTGATGTTGCTACTGTTGTTATATTTGAAGAGATTGGTCCTAATGCAGCAATTTCTGTATCTATCCCTGCAACTGTTGTTATATGTCCTGTCATAGTTGACGTACCTAGTACTTTTAAATGACCATTTGTATTATTAGCCATAGCACTTGTACCAAGCAATCCTATCTCTGTTGCTTTACCAGCTACTGTACCAATATCTGTTGCGTCTCCTGCTACTGCTGTTACGTTACCAGATATCCCTGCGACAGTAGCTATATTCGATGCTATTGGACCTAATGCTTGTATATTTGTGCTATTAGAAGCACATGAACCAATATCAGCAGCATCATTTTTTACAGTAGTTACATCACTCGATATGCCAGCAACAGTAGTTACGTCTCCATGAATTCCTGCAACCGTAGTTACATTAGCCCCAATCCCTGCGACTGTACCTATATTTGTCTTTAATGTATTTGCTACTACAGTATTTATGTTTGTTTGATGAGTACTATTAGGTGTAAGTTGCTCCCATGCACCAGCGGTTGCATTATAAACTTTCATTAAATCTACACCAGTATTTGTATCAAACCATAAATGTCCATCACCAGGATTTGATGGCGTAGTACTAGATGATCCTCTATAAAGTACTTGAAAAGCAGCTAATTCCGCAGCAGCTTCCGCAGCAGTAGTGGCAGAAGCAGTAGCCGAGTTTCCAGCAGCAGTCTCTGAAGCAGCAGCAGCAGTAGCTGAGTTAGCTACAGTTTGGATTTGAGCATCTATGTCATCTACAGAAACTGTGATGTTTCCATTTGCATCAAAGGCTAATGCTTTTAATTTTCTGCTATTTTTATTTAATGTGATTGTCGTTGCATCTTCAACATTAGTATGGAATTCCCCAGCAGCAAGACCTGGATCGAACCCAATAGCTTGAGCAGCTTTTAGCCCAGCTTGTTGGGTCTGCATCACTATATTATCTAATGAAGTTTCTAGCGACTCCGCATCTAAGAGGGAGTTATTGGCGAGATCTGTTTCTTGTTTATATTCAACTATTCTTTCAAATTTTAACTTTAATGTATTAACGGATGATGCTGTTGTAAAGGCTACACTAGCTGATTGCTTATTAGCAGCAACAGTTACTGTATGCCCATATGTGCCATCATTAGTTTCTTTTTTTACACCAGCTACATAGACATCTAAATCAGTAGCTTTATGTATAGGATAATTAAAAGTGTAAGATGTAGAAGCTGTTGCACCTGTAACTTCATATGTGTTAACTGTAGAAGTAAGCATCTTTAACTCCCATATAGATTGCTAGGTTCATAGAAGAAATCAGTACCTTGACTTGCTGCTTGCGCTTCATAGGAATACAAATAACCTGGTCTTAGTGATTCCATCATTGCATAATGCAGTCCATAATTTACTGCTGCTTCTGTAAAATATAGATTAGCAAAAGGTGTATTATAACGAACAGATTGCCAAACATCTGCTGCATCAGTATCTCCATTATATAGGCCAACAACTAAATCAGTAAAGCCTTTAAATTTACTCCATGAAATACCACCTAAATCTTCATCCCATGCATGACTATATCTCCCATATTCTCCTACAATGTAATCCCCTACTATTGGAGCTAATCCACTATGAACTACTGCATCTATCCATAATTGAGTACTTGGAGGTGGAGGTTCTTTCCCCTTAACTAATTCTTTTAATGTTATAGATAAGTATCCTAATCCTACATATGGTACGATATGTACTACAGAAGGTAATCCAATTTTATGGATTCTTGGATATAAGTTACGTACTAACTGAGATTGATATGATCTGAATACAGTTGCAAGTCGTCTTGTTACATCGAACCAACTTCCTCTATCGTGATTCCCATGTAGTAATGCTCTGTCAATAGCCTTTGCTTCGGGGATAGCGGATCTTGAACCTTGTATAAAAAAGTTATCTACTTTGTTTGCTAACTTGACTGTACCAGGAATTTTTAATTCTTGTCCACGTTCAAGAATATGATCCATTGTGATAAAATTGTCAAGTTTATTCGCATTTTTATTCCATAACTTAGCATTAAAGCTACCTATTTCCTGTAATGCCTCCCAATCCCCCTTAGTAATACCACCCTCTTGTATAAAATCCTTGTATTGTGGCAAGAGATCATCGTAATTTTTCTTCAGATTGTTTGCCATTAACTGAGATGTCATATATGCATAACCATTTCTTTGTGCATTAGTCATTCCATTTAATCCACTAAAGTGGAACATCTCATTAGCACCTCTTGCTAACATACCACCTTTTTTCATATCAGGAGACATTTTTGCTGCATTAGACATCAAAGTTCCGTCTGTTGCTGTATGCAATGCATTCCAAACCATCTTTTGTTCTACAGGGGATAGCCCACCAGTATATTGACG
>VTLG01007288.1_pt1 | contig 13527 bp, 17 predicted proteins | sample 4694571 | NCBI WGS metagenome assembly VTLG01 (sample SAMN12604809, study PRJNA352737) | marine metagenome | biome: ENVO:00000447; feature: ENVO:00000209|ENVO:00000569|ENVO:01000036; material: ENVO:00002151; isolation source: viral sequences binned using virsorter ...
TGGATGATGCTACTGGTCTTACAAATCCAGAGTCATACCAGAAAGATGCTCAGGTTCATCAATTAGATAGAGATGGATCTGTTCTCAGATCTTACAAGTTCTGGGACATTTACCCAACTAATATTTCAACAATAGATCTAAGTTATGAGACCACTGATACTATTGAAGAATTTACAGTAGAATTCCAAGTTCACTGGTGGGAAGCATTCAAAGGTAGCGGTGCAAATGCTGGTGGTGAAAATATCAGCTAAATAGTGCTATAATAGTAAGATAAAGCAATTATACGATGGCACGACTCTTTGGATTCTCCGTTGAGGATAAGGAAAAACAATCAAAATCTATAGTCTCACCCGTACCTCAAACTAATGAGGACGGGTCAGACTTTTATATTTCTAGTGGGTTTTACGGACAATACGTAGATATCGAAGGAGTATATAAAAACGAATTTGATTTAATTAGAAGATATCGTGAAATGGCACTACACCCTGAGTGTGATGGTGCCATTGAAGATGTTGTTAATGAAGCAATTGTTAGTGATTTGTATGATTCACCAGTTGAGATAGAATTAACAAACTTGAATGCAAGTGATAAGTTAAAGAAAATTATTAGAGAAGAATTTAAAACTATCAAAGAGATATTAGATTTTGATAGAAAGGCACATGAGATATTTAAGAATTGGTACATTGATGGTAAATTAGCATATCTAAAAGTTATTGATCAAAAGCATCCTGAAGAGGGTATTAAAGATTTAAGATATATTGATTCATTAAAAATAAGATTTATTAGACAGGAAAAGAAAAAGAATAGAGATCAATATATCAATGTTGCTAGTAATAGGGACAATCCTGCGTCTGCATTAAATCCCGAACTTGAAGAGTATTATCTTTATACTCCAACACCTGCATACCCATCAAATGCAATAACTGGTGGTGGTGGAGCAAAAGGAGTTAAAATTGCAAAGGATGCAATTACCTATTGCACATCTGGGTTAATTGATAGAAATAAAGGAACAGTTCTTTCATATCTCAATAAAGCAATTAAGGCACTTAATCAACTTAGAATGATTGAAGATAGTCTTGTTATTTACAGATTATCAAGAGCACCAGAAAGAAGAATATTCTATATTGACGTAGGTAATCTTCCTAAAGTTAAGGCAGAGCAATACCTTAAAGAGGTAATGTATCGTTATAGAAATAAGTTGGTATATAATGCTTCTACTGGTGAAGTTAGAGATGATCGTAAGTTCATGTCTATGATGGAAGATTTCTGGCTACCACGTAGAGAAGGTGGTAGAGGAACTGAAATCACCACACTTCCAGGTGGACAAAACCTTGGAGAACTTGCTGACATTGAGTACTTCCAAAAGAAATTATATCGTTCTTTGGGTGTTCCTGAATCCAGAATTGCTGCAGAAGGTGGTTTTAATTTAGGTCGTTCATCTGAGATATTGAGGGATGAATTAAAATTCTCTAAGTTTGTAGGACGTTTGAGAAAGAGATTTGCTAACCTGTTTAATGATATGCTCAGAACTCAATTGATTCTGAAGAATATTGTAACACCAGAAGATTGGGAATCTATCAGAGAACATATTCAGTATGATTTCATCTATGATAATCAGTTTGCTGAACTCAAAGAAACTGAGATGATGAATGAGAGACTAGGAACTCTTGCTACCATCGAACCTTATATTGGACAATATTACTCAAAAGAGTGGGTTCGTAGAAAAGTCTTACGTCAAACTGATAGTGAGATGATAGAAATGGATGAGCAAATAGAACAGGAAATTAAAGATGGTGTAATACCAGATCCAGCAGCAATTGACCCTATAACAGGAGAACCATTACCTCCAGAGGGTGAAATGGGTATGATGGGTGAAGTCCCAATGGAACCAGAAATTGATGGTGGAGTTACTAATGCACAGATGCAAAAAGACACCAAGAAGGCAGAGATATAAATAAAGTATAATAATATATTAATAAAATGGATGAGATTATCGATTTGATTGCGACTGATTCTAGTTCTTCGGATGTTAGTGATAAGATTAAAGATCTTTTATATACTAAAGCTGCAGATAAAATAGAGTCACAACGCTCTGATGTTGCAATGTCTATGTTCAATCAATCTGAACCAGAAGTTGAACCCGAAGTTACAAATGAACCAGAGGCAAAGGAAGAAGAATGATTATCAAACCTTTAAGTCAACAATATCAAGCTGATGATGCAGCAATTGCTGCTGCAAGAGTAGTAAGATTAGTTAATACTGGAGCAACAGAAAAAATTACTATTGCTGGTTCTGTTGCATCAGAATTAACCATACTTGCTAATACATCGGTTGTTATTCAAAAAGAAGTTGGAGCAGCAATTGCTGCCACAGGTTCAGTTTTGGCAACCATAGTCGCATTTACTAACTAAAATGAAACTCATTACGGAAGAAATATCTAGCGTCAAATTTATCACTGAAGGTAAAGGTGCTAAGAAAAAAATGTATATTGAAGGAGTTTTCCTACAAGGAGATCTCAAAAATCGTAATGGTAGAATGTATCCAGTATCAACTCTTACAAGAGAAGTTGGTAGATACAATGAGTCCTTTGTTCAAAAAGGACGTGCACTTGGTGAGTTGGGACATCCAGATGGTCCAACAGTAAATCTTGATCGTGTATCACATAAGATTACTTCTCTTAGACAAGAAGGTAATAATTTTATTGGTAAAGCACAATTACTTGATACCCCTATGGGTAAGATTGCAAAATCTTTAATTGATGAAGGTGTAACCCTTGGAGTTTCTTCTCGTGGAGTTGGTTCTATCAGAGAAGACCGTAGTGGTTGCAAGGTTGTTGGAGAAGATTTTATGTTAGCAACTGCTGCTGATATCGTAGCAGATCCTAGTGCTCCAGATGCTTTTGTTTCTGGAATTATGGAAGGAAAAGAGTGGGTTTGGGAAGGAGGAATTCTTCGTGAACAACATGCTCAAAGTATTAAGGATAGAATTAATGCTTTAGGAGGGCAAAATAGATTGGAAGAACACAAGTTGAATTTATTCAACAATTTCTTATCAAATCTATAAGTTCTATAAATAAACATAGATTAAACAGATATCTAAACAAATGTCCGTTGGTAGCAAATTACAAGAAATGGAAAACATCGAAGAAAACGCGGTAACCAAAGGTGCTAAACCTGCGGAACCAATGCAGAAACTTACCACAGGTGGAACTCCCGCTACATGGGAAGACCTTGGTGGTCCTACTCCAGAAAACTATAAAGCTGATGATGATTCAGCTAAGTTAAAAACTCCTGGTGCATCTTTAAAGCAAGTAAAAGATGTTGTCAATAAAAGTGCTAAACCTGCTGAACCTATGAAAGCAGGTCTTAAGAAGGAAGAGGAAGAGAAGCCTGCAGATCAAGTTGTTTCCGAAGAAGAGACTACCGAAGAGGAAGTCGTTTCTGAAGAAGAAACTACAGAAACTACTGAGACACAAGAAGTAGTTGCTGAAGAAGAGACAACTGAAGAGGAAGTCGTTGTCGAAGATAAGATTGACGTTGAGGAAGACCTCAATGCTCTTATTTCTGGTGAAGAACTTTCTGAAGCGTTTCAAGAAAAGGCAAGAACCATTTTTGAAGCTGCTATCAAAACAAAGATTTCAGAACTTAAGGAAGAACTCAAAGTTGAGTACGAGCAATCTCTAGTTGAAGAGGTTAACGTCATTAGAACAGAACTCACAGAGAGAACTGATTCTTACCTTGAGTACGTTGCCGATGAGTGGATTTCTGAAAATCAACTCGCAGTCGAGCATGGACTTAAGACTGAAATGACCGAATCATTCCTTGAAGGAATGAAGGGTCTTTTTGAAGATCATTATGTAACAATCCCTGAAGAAAAATATGATGTGCTTAATAGCATGGTAGAAAAACTTGATGAGATGGAAGATAAACTCAACGAGCAAATCAATAAGAACGTTGCTCTTAATAAGAGATTATCAGAATCTGCTGCAGATGTAATTCTAGCAGATGTATCTGAAGGTCTCGCAGTTTCGCAAAAGGATAAATTACATTCGCTTGCTGAAAATGTTGAGTTTGATAGTGAAGACAAGTATCGTGAGAAGCTAGAAACGTTGAGAGAATCTTATTTCCCAGCTAATCCTGGCACTCCAAAAGACAAGCCTGAGAATCTATCTGAAGGAACTGCATCTGAACCACAGAAGCAAGTATCCAGTTCAATGGAAGCATATATGCAATCTTTTGGCCGTATGTCTAAGTGATTTTAATAGAATAGAGTCAAACAAAAACTTTTTTTAAATTTTAATAGGTAAAACTAAAATGCAAGCCCCAATAAATAACGAGGTTTTGCAGGAAAAGTGGGCACCACTTCTTGACCACGATGGTGCAGAGAAGATTACAGACCCACATAAAAGAATGGTTACTGCCGTTCTCCTGGAAAATCAAGAAAACGCAATTAGAGAGGAGAGAGAATTCCTTTCAGAAGCTGCTCCTGCAAACAGCACAGGTTCATCAGGTGCAAGTGCTGGTTTCAGTAATGCTGCTGGTAATGGTCCAACTGCAGGTTTCGACCCTGTACTAATCAGTTTGATCCGTCGTTCAATGCCTAACTTGGTCGCATATGACCTTGCTGGTGTTCAACCAATGACTGGTCCTACTGGACTAATCTTCGCAATGCGTTCACGCTACGATTCACAGACTGGCACTGAAGCATTATTCGACGAAGCAGATACTGGATTCTCTGGTGTTAGTGCTAATAGAGCAGAAACAGACATCGGTAATCCATACGTTACAGGTTCTGATCACAAATCTGTTGGTTTTGGTACTACTTCACAAAATGAAGGTACTGCAGCTAATGTTCCTCAAGATCCTTCATTACTTAACCCAACATCAGGTTCACCTGCAAACCAGAGGAAGTATCCAACTGGTCAGGGTATGAATACAGAGAATGCTGAAGCTCTTGGAACAGATGGTTCACCAGCATTCAACCAGATGGCATTCTCAATCGAGAAAGTCACTGTTACTGCGAAGTCACGTGCGTTAAAAGCTGAGTACAGTCTAGAACTTGCTCAAGACCTCAAAGCAATCCACGGATTGAATGCAGAAGCCGAGTTGGCAAACATTCTTTCTACTGAGATTCTTGCTGAGATCAACAGAGAAGTTATCAGAACAATCTACAAGGTTGCTGAACAGGGTGCTTCTACAAACGTTGCTAACCAAGGTACATTCGACCTTGACGTTGACAGTAATGGTCGTTGGTCTGTTGAGAAGTTCAAAGGACTTATCTTCCAGATCGAAAGAGATGCCAACAAGATTGCACAGAGAACTCGTCGTGGAAAGGGTAACATGATCCTTTGCTCTGCTGACGTTGCTTCTGCACTCACCATGGCAGGTGTTCTTGATTACACCCCTGCTCTTAATGCTAACCTTAATGTTGATGACACAGGCAATACATTTGCTGGTGTACTTCAAGGTAAGTATAGAGTATACATCGATCCTTATTCATCAAACTCAGATGCGATTGATGCTACTCAGTACTATGTTATTGGTTATAAGGGTTCTTCACCTTATGATGCAGGACTGTTCTACTGCCCATACGTTCCTCTACAGATGGTTCGTGCAGTTGGAGAGAACTCATTCCAGCCAAAAATCGGCTTCAAGACCAGATATGGTATTGTTGCTAACCCATTTGCTGAAGGTACCACACAACAGTATGGTAAGCTTAAAGTTAATGCTAACCGTTACTACAGAAGAGTTCAAGTTAAGAACCTTATGTAAGAAGAAGGAAATATCTTCTTTTCAACACAAGACTCTCCTTCGGGAGGGTCTTTTTTTATGTTCGGTTATTACATATGTTGACATCTTTCTAAGAAGTTGGTATACTAACTGTACGCTTTCGAGCGTATTTCCTATAACAATATATTATGGATAAATTCATAAAGATCAAAGGTCTAACTCCAGAGCAAGAAATTGCTGTATTGGAGGAACTGAAAGATCGAGAGTCATCTTACCATAACGTTCCTGGATGGAAGGTTGATGACATGTTTTGGATTGATATTATTAATGTCAATAGAAAACAACCAGATGGTACAACAAACAATTCAATAAGATTGGGTGGAACAGGAGACCAGGATTCCCTTGAGGCAGATGTAGCCAAAGGGTTGCTGTCAACTGTTCCTTTGCTATCTTTATGGGCAAGTTCAGTTCATGAAAATGACCTATTAGACTGGTTTAATCGAGTTGAAGAGTTTGCACGCCAAGGGTACACACGATTACCTGCTGTTCGTTACGTCAGAGACGAACCTACTGAATTTCAGAAAACGGAACAAGATGCCGTTGATGATTTTAGAGCAGTAGCTAATAGACGTACTGGACAAAAACCAATAACCGACAATGAGGTTCATGAACTTCTAAGAAATCGGTTTGAATCCTACTTACCAATCGAAACTGATGATCAGTTAATATCTCTAAAAGATAAAATGGTAAACTATCTTGAAGAATTAGATTTAGGATTATCTTCAAATGAGATAAAGGGTAAGGCAAACACTGTCATTAGAGATTTCAAGAGACGTGGAAACGTTGAGTATTTCTCTAGAGAAGATGCTGAAGATTGGGCAGAAAGAATGAATGAATTCTGGCAAACCCAATACGAACAAACAGAGGATGATAAGTTCGACATCAATCCAAAAGTTGTTAATGCTAAAGACAGCACCAGAGTTTTACGTATGTTTAAACAACTTATGCAAGACTTTATAAAAACTCATGAACCTTATGAGTTTATTACCTTCAACAGTGGAGCTACATCACATGATGAAATAGATACTGGAATTAAAGAAACTTTAGAAGAGTTGGAAGAACTTCAAAAGTTGGTTATAGACTATGTGAATACATATCATTATGTTTATGATGGTGGCACTCATACACCTACTTGGGATTATAAAGGTTCTATCCCACAGAAAATTAAGAAAGATGGATCCATACCTAAAAACGATTTAGGTCTTTCATCTTAATCAAGAGGGGGTTCAAGACCCCCTCTTTTTTTGTGTGTCCCCAGAAAAGTTATATTTCTTAATAGATATTTTGGTGTCATATGATACCCTATGATACCCTATGATACCTTATGACACCTCAAATTTAGAAATAAAAAGTATGGCACTTGTATTATTTTTAAAAATATATTATAATGTGAGAGTTCAATTATTTTTATTATGGCTAAAGGACCAACCACAAACGTTTCTAATGCTAAACTAAAGCACTTATTAAAACTAGCAGACACTTATTGTATCAAAGCAGAAAATGGTGAGTGGGATGTTGAAAAAGGAACCTATCAAGCAATTAAAAAGGCAGTTGATAACGTTAAAACAGAGATGTTTAAACAGTCTCGTCAGAGAAGAAAAACTATGAAAATAGATTATATTGCTGATCAGGAACGAAGAGAGTTTCAAAAGCAACAATTTGAAAGAGAGATGGAAATGTAATCGAGACTATTATATCTTCAAAGAGACCCTTTGAAGGGTCTCTTTTTTTGTCTAAATAAGGTATAATACTGTATAGAGTAATGAAATCTTTTAGGGAATTTTCTGAAGAATTGGAAAGTACTGAAACTGGACAACAATCTAGAGCAGAAATTGCTAGACAAAGATTTGCTGCCCAAAGAGATAAAGCTAGAGAAAGAAGAAAACTTCAAGTTAGTAAAATAAAGAAGAAGTTTAGTAGTGGTGAAGGTTCATCAAACGTACAAAAAGCACAATTCAATACTATGGATAAGAAAAAGAAGGAGGAGGAGTCTTAATATGCCATATCATATCAAAAAAACTAGTGTTTTAGGTTCTGCCGTACCTACAGGTGGAGAAGAATATTATGCTGGTAATAATAGTTGGACAAACATTTATGAAGATAGGAAGGTTTATACAAATAAAGCAGATGCTGATGCTCAAAAAGCAACTACCGTAACTGGAAGCTTGGGTATTACATATCAACCTTCTTGGTGGAAAAATAGTACTGTTGTTGAGGAATAATGGCAAGAGCATTTGCAAATCAGATAGAAAATAGAAACTTTCTATCTCCAGTTGGTTTTAAATTTACTTTGGCAAAGGAACCTAAAGTAAGTTTCTTTTCTAATGCTGCTACAATTCCTGATATTACTTTAGGAACAGCAGTTCAACCAAGTTACCTAAAGGATATTGAAACTCCTGGTGACAAATTACAATATAGTGATTTTACACTTAGATTTTTGGTTGATGAAAGTCTTGAAAATTATATGAAGATTCATAATTGGGTAACTGGATTAGGATACCCAGAAACAACAGAGCAGTATAAAAAAGCAACTACTGATGAGGATGGATTAAGAGATCTTGAATATGTCTTTAGTGATGGTAGTTTACATATTTTAAATAGTAATTTTAATACAACTGCTATAGTTAAATTTTCTCAATTATTTCCAACAAACCTAACCTCTCTAGAATTTGAAGCAAGTGATACTGATATCAACTACTTTACAGCAGAGGTCACTTTCAAGTATACTGTGTATAATATAGTTGCATCTGACGGACGTACTCCTTTATGAATCTTGATAAAATTCAGGAGATGTGGCAGAAAGATTCTGTCATTGATCCTGATAATCTACATGATGAATCACTAAAAATTCCTCAATTACATTCCAAGTATTATACTGTTTATAATACTGTTACTCTTTTGCGTGAGAAAGCAAGAACTTCTTATAGCAAAATAAAATTAGAACGATATAATTACTACACAGGAAAGGCAGAACCAGAGGTATATGCCGAAGACCCATTTCCGTATAAGGTTAGGGAAAAAGACGCAATACAGAGGCACCTGGAAGCAGATGAGAGGTTAACTAATATTGATCTTAAGATTAGATATTATGATTCTACTCTAAAATTCCTTGAGGAGATAATTAAAACAATATCTAATAGAACTTATCAAATAAAAAATGCCATTGAATGGCAGAAATTTCAAGCTGGATTTTAGTGATAAATATTTCCAAATGAACATTATGTTATGTCACATTTGGTTATATCAAAGAAGAGTGAGGTATATCTTCATGTAGAAGCAGAGGTGCATGTTTATTATGAACTAGCAGACCAGTTTACATTTGATGTACCTGGTGCAAGTTTTTCTCCTGCCTATAAAAAGAAATTTTGGGATGGTAAAATAAGATTATTTAATATCAAGAATGGTCAAATATATGTTGGACTTTTAGATAGAATAATTCAATTTTGTAAAGACCACGGATATACCTACGAATTTAAAGACAATAAGTATTACGGAACTCCTTTTGAAGTCAATGAATATATTTCAAAGGAAGGTGTAAAGGATTATATGACAGCAATCTCTAAACATAAACCTAGAGATTATCAAATAGAGGGAGTATACGACGCTCTAAGACATAATAGAAAGTTGTTGATATCCCCAACTGCATCGGGAAAGTCTCTGATGATATATTCGATTGTGAGATATTTTGTTGAGAAACGGCAAAATACTCTGATAGTCGTTCCGACGACTTCCCTAGTAGAGCAGATGTATAAAGATTTTGCAGACTATGGCTGGGACGTAGGTTCATTTTGCCACAAGATATACGCAGGTAAAGAAAGAGAGACGGACTCTCAAGTCATTATTACTACTTGGCAATCAATCTACAAACTCCCCAGAAATTATTTTGAGAGATTCTCTGTGGTTGTTGGGGATGAGGCTCACCAATTTAAATCGAAATCATTAATATCTATAATGACTAAGTTGTCGGATGCTAAGTTTCGTTTCGGATTTACAGGAACTCTTGATGGTTCTCAAACACATAAATGGGTTCTTGAGGGATTGTTTGGACCTTCCTATAAAATCATTAAAACTGACGAGTTAATGAAGAAAGGGCATTTGGCTAAACTGGATATCAATGTGCTTCTATTGAAACACCCACCGAATAAATTTGAAAACTTTGAAGAAGAAGTTCAGTATATTATTAATCATAATCGTAGAAATAACTTTATTAAAAATCTTGCATTAGATTTAAAGGGTAATACACTCATATTATTTGCCAGAGTAGAGAAGCACGGAGAACCTCTTTACGAATTAATAAATAATAATAACACTATTGAGAATAGAAATGTCTTTTTTATTCATGGTGGAGTGGATACCGAAGACAGAGAGAAAGTTCGAGAAATCACTGAGCAAGAGAATAATGCTATTATCGTTGCCTCCTACGGAACCTTTTCTACCGGGATTAATATCAAAAATCTACACAATGTAATTTTTGCATCACCATCTAAATCAAGAATAAGAAATTTACAGTCAATCGGGAGGATACTAAGAAAAGGTAATCAAAAAACTAGAGCAACTTTATATGATATTGCCGATGATATTAGTTACAAATCTAGAAAAAATTATACTTTAAATCACTTAATTGAAAGGATAAAAATTTATAATGAAGAAAATTTTGATTATGATATAGTCAACATACCACTTAAAAAATGATGGGAGAAGAATTTCACGCAATAATAAAATTAGTATCAGGAGAAGAAATTTTTGCTCTCGTATCTGTAGATGATGAAGAGTCTGAAAATCCTATATTAATACTACAAAATCCACTCACTATAAAGTATGTTAATACTCCTAATGGTGGATTTGTTAAAGTAAAATCTTGGATTGAATTAATTGAAGAAGACTTTTTTATGATAAGATTAGACAAAGTTATAACAATGTCTGAAACAAAAGAACAAAGATTAATTGATATATACAACCATTTTCTTACTGATGATGCTACAGAAATTTATCATCCTGATGGCTCAGTAAGACCTGATTCTAAAATGGGTTATGTTACTTCAGTAAAAGATGCCCGTAAGACTTTAGAAGCTTTATTTAAGCTTAAAAATAAAGAAAGCTAATTTATCCCTTCAACCTCCACAAAGGTTATTGTACTGATATTTGGGTTACTTGTCAAGCCCTGAAAATATGTTATAATACTTATAACTTTAAGACGGAAAACCAATGTTATGCCAAAAAAGAAATCTGAACATTATGTAAACAACAAAGAATTGTTAGAAGCAATGATTGTCTATAGGGGCAAAGTTGCTATAGCAAGAGAAGCATTTATAAAAAAATATCCTGATAAAGAACCACCAAAGTCTGGGCCATGGGAAGGTAAACCACCTATTCCAAACTATCTTGGATCTTGTTTTTTAAAAATAGCAACTCATCTTTCTTATAAACCTAATTTTGTAAACTACATGTTTCGGGAGGACATGATATCAGATGGAATCGAAAATTGCGTTCAATATATACATAATTTTGATCCTGAGAAATCCCGTAATCCTTTTGCATACTTTACGCAGGTTATACATTATGCGTTTCTCCGCAGAATACAAAAAGAAAAGAAACAATTAGATATTAAAACAAAGATTATTGAAAGAACTGGATTTGATGAAGTTATGATGGTTGATGATACAGCATTAGCTGGAAGTAATGCTGAGTATAATACAATTAAGGATAATATTCAATACCGCAATAATAATAGATGAGATTAGCTATTATTACCGATACTCATTATGGGGCTAGGAAGGGTTCTAAACATCTTCATGATTACTTTGAACTCTTTTATCGTGATGTCTTCTTTCCGTCTTTAGAAGAGCATCAGATAGACACTGTGATCCATATGGGTGATATATTTGATAGTCGTAAGGCAATAGATTTACAAAGTTTAGAGTGGTCAAAGAGAGTTGTATTTGAGCCTCTTAAGAAATATAAAGTTCATGCTCTTATTGGAAATCATGATTGTTATTATAAGAATACTAATAATGTCAATTCTCCAGAACTTTTATTAAAAGATTATGAAAACATTAAGACGTACTCAAAAGCAACTGAGATTTCTTTAGATAAATTAAAGATTCTTCTTTTACCTTGGATTAATTCTGAGAACTTTGAAGAAACTGAGAAGTTAATTAAGAAAACTAAGGCAAAGGTTGCCATGGGTCATCTTGAAGTAAATGGATTCAAGGCAACTCGTGGACATTTAATGGAAAATGGAATGGATGTCAAGACTTTCAATAAATTTGAGAAAGTTTATTCAGGACATTTTCATACTCGTTCGGATGATGGTCAGATTTATTATTTGGGTAATCCATATGAGATGTTCTGGAATGATGTGAATGATCCCAGAGGATTTCACATCTTTGATACAGAGACTTTAGAACATACTCCAATTAACAATCCTTATAAATTATTTTATAACATATATTATGAAGATACTAATCATAAGTTGTTTAATGCTACTCAATATGAAAATAAAATTGTAAAGGTAATTGTTCGTAAGAAGACTGATCAGAATATGTTTGATAAATTTCTTGATAAACTCTATTCAGTTGGTGTACAAGATTTAAAGATAATTGAGAATTTTGATATTCAAGAGAGTGAAGATTTTGATATAGATGAAGATGAAAATACATTATCAATTTTGAATCGGTATATTGATGAATCTGAATTTGAATTTGATAAACATATCATTAAAGATATTTTTCAAGATCTTTATAGACAAGCCTGCGAGGTAGAATAAATGTATCTTCTTACTCTTAAAGAAAATAAAGGTGAGGGTGCCTATGCTGTTGATGACAGGTATGGTAATCAAGTCTTATTTTTATTTGAAAAGGAAGATGATGCCGAAAGATATGCTATGATGTTAGAAGATCAAGAAGATAGAGAAATGGATGTTATTGAGGTTGATGATGAACTTGCAATAAAAACATGTAAACAACATAATTACAAATATGCTGTAATTACCCCTGATGATATTATGATTCCCCCTAAAAGATGATTACCTTCAAAAATATAAAGTGGAAAAATTTCTTAAGTACTGGTAACAACTGGTCTGAAATTAATTTTCTTGAGCATAATACTAATTTGATAGTAGGTACTAATGGTGCTGGTAAATCTACCATGTTAGATGCACTTACTTTTGCTTTATTTAATAAACCATTTCGTAAGATTAATAAAGGGCAGTTGATTAATACTGTTAATGAAAAGGATTGTATTGTTGAAATAGAATTTAATGTTAATAATCGTGAGTATCTTGTAAGAAGGGGAATTAAACCTAATATATTTGATATTGAAGTTGATGGCAATCCACTTCATAAACAGGCTGATGATCGTACTAATCAAAAAATATTAGAAGATACTATATTAAAGGTAAATTATAAATCATTTACTCAAATTGTGATTTTGGGTAGTAGTACCTTTGTGCCTTTTATGCAGTTGAGTGGTTCTAATCGTAGAGATGTTATTGAAGACCTTCTGGATATTCGTATATTCTCAGCTATGAATACTTTGATTAAAGAAAAGATTCGAATGCAAAAGGATAAAATTAAGTCTTTGGATTTGAAGAAAGATAATCTTAAAGATAAAATGTCTATGCAAAATAATTTTATCAAAGAATTGGAGGAACAAGGAAAATCTAATATTAAATCCAGTAAATCTAAAATCGTCACCTTGGCACTGGAATCTGATACACACATGCAGAAGAATCAAATAT
>VTLG01001339.1_pt1 | contig 13525 bp, 9 predicted proteins | sample 4694571 | NCBI WGS metagenome assembly VTLG01 (sample SAMN12604809, study PRJNA352737) | marine metagenome | biome: ENVO:00000447; feature: ENVO:00000209|ENVO:00000569|ENVO:01000036; material: ENVO:00002151; isolation source: viral sequences binned using virsorter ...
CTTTATGTTGAATATAAGAATTAGATCCATCAGACTGTATTTTTATTCCTCCTGTATATTCTCCTGTCCAAGTACCTCCAGCAATACGAATATCACTAGCAGCAGCAACAGTTACAGCACCAGCACCACCATTAAATGTTGCATCACTACCAAATGTTGATGTCGAAGTTGTTCTAAATGTTCCTGTAACGTGTAATGTTGCTGTTGGTTCAGAAATCATACCAACACCAAGTTTGCCTCCATAACCTTGAAGGCACATATTTCTATCGTTACTTACCCCTGATTCAGTTACTTGTATATAATAAGTTCCTGATCCTGATGGAAAATCATCATGTATGAAATGATTAGCTCTTAAAGCTGTTGTTGTTGCGTGGGTAAGAACTAATGCGTTACCACCTTGCGTACTTCTATCTCCGTTTTTTCTAGAAATTATTTGATTTGTAAATGTTATTTGTCCAGTACAAGTATCAGTAGAATCAGACCTTAAAAATTGACTTCCTTGTGCCCCATCTAAAGTATCAGCGTCTAGGCCAGATCCAGAGCCGTCATTGTTTGAGTGCCAAACTGTCCTAAAAGCACCACCATGATAAAAATCAAGAGCGCTACCAATTCTTAGCCCTTGATTATGATGTTGATTCCATACATAAAATACGTTGGAATCAGTAGTGTTGTATTGTAAATATGCCTTGTCAGCATCAGCACTATTTCTAAATCTTATATAAGGATTATCTGACCCTTGAAGTACAATTTTTCCATTATCTGAACCATCAATAACTAAAGGATATTGGCTAGAAGAAGTAAAAGTTACTTGGCTGCCTACAGAATCGTTAGTATCAACCCTTAAGAAACTACTAGCTTGAAGACCATCAACAGTATCAGCGTCTAGGCCAGATCCAGAGCCGTCATTTTCTGCTGTCCATATTGTGTTACCTCTCCATGATAATCCTGTTGCGCTTCCTCCAATAATTCGGAATACATCAGAACTAGAGCCGTTCCATGCTCTCATATCTGTTTGTGTTGCGTTACCGCTGTGATTTCGGGGATAAAAATGTATATAGTTTGTAGTACTAGCATGAAAGCCACTATACCAATGACCAGATAATTGTAAGTGAGAATTAGTAAATGTTATTGCACCACTAGCAGTATCAGTTGCATCAGACCTTAAGAAACTACCACTATCAATAGAATCTAAAGTTGTTGCATTGACAGCAGTTATGTTTGAACCATCACCATATAAAGTGTCAAAATATCCATTTCTTACTCTTACACTACTCGAACCAATATCGTAAGTACTATCAACATTAGGATAAAAATGTCCATCATGACGTACATACCACCTGTCGGTAGTAGAACCTCTTAATATGATTGATTTGTTGTTGGCAGCTCCACTACCACCTTGAAGGTATAAACTGTTGTTATGGTGTTGTATTTTGGCGTTGTGATCTCCTGTCCAGTTTCCGTTTGTAAGTCTAATATCACTATTTGCTGCTATCTCTACAGCACCAGCACCACCAAAAAATGTTGCGTCACCTGTAAAATCTGAAGTTCCAGCAACACTAAAGTTTGTACCATTCAATAATTGTAAACTATCACTTCTCCATCTACCAGTGATTACAAAAGCACTATTTTTTCTATGTGTAAATTCTAAAATACCATCTTCCCCACCAGCACTAGCATCTAAAATTTTTCCTGTGATATATGCATAGGTTTCTGCTGAACCTTGATCATCTTTCCCCGAAAATCTTAACTGTCCTAAAAGATCATTGTCTGCTGCCGAAGAACTATTTCTAACAAGGTCAATTATTGGTGCAGCTGCAGCACCAGAATCAGTAGAAGTAAGAGTTAGATCACCAGTTCCAGTGATATTTCCTGTTACGCTAACTCCCGATGATGTCGTTTGAAATTTAATATTATTATTATAGAAAAGTTGTACATCTTGATTACCAGATGGAGCACACTCAATATAAACATAATTTTCAGCAAGATTTGAAAGTTTTATAGCATTAGATCTTATCTTAAATTTACCAGTATGATTATCTAATTTTCCTTGTATACCGTTGTGATAAATTCTCAAGTCTTGGTCATTACCAAATTGTAATTCTGCATAATCATTTGGTATCTCTATGTTTCCACCATGATGAACTATTAATTTTGTAGTGGGAACATTTTGACCATTAGGTGTAGTTTTGAATTGTAACTGAGTTGGCATATCATTAGTACCAGTACCAGAACTTACTACCGCAGCTATCTCAGCAGCCCTTTCATATTCTGATCCGTCATATCCATAAAAACCTACTCTTCCAAGAAAATCACCGACTTGCACTATGCCTTTATTAGCATGTGTTCCTCTTGATCTTGCAAGGACTATATTACTATCATAGTCTGCACCAGCTGTTGTATTAGATTCAATTGCAAGAGCATTATCCTTAGTTGATCCTCCACCAATCGTTACTTCTGCTTGACCTGTAACAGCAAAAGTGGTTGGAGTGGCACCAGTACCAAATTTATGTGCTCCAGCACTTGTGCTTGTACAATTAACACCAGCAGAGAGGGTTGAAACACCAGAAACTACAAGGCCATCAGTACCAGTTGTTCCAGTGACATCGATGCCGTAAGCCGTGGTTTCTAATTTCTTACTATGATCATAATTTAATTGAACAAGCCCGTCAGCTTGAGCTATTATCATATTCTCACCAGTGGTGCTTTGAAGGGCAATTTGAGAACCTTGAATAAGTAAACTTCCAGTTCCAGAATCTTTAATATAACTATGACTGCCATTATGAGTTAGTTGTAGATCTCCACCACCCGCTACATTACCAAGATGAATAGATTGACTATCTGGAACGAAAATTCCTTGTCTTGCAGTAATAATACCAACTGAATCTATGTTTGTGACATCATCATAAGTTAAAACACCAGTAACTTCTAAGTTTCCAGTTACCTTAGCTCCTGTGCTAGTGGTTTCTAGTCGTTTTGTAGTACCAGCATATAATTCAACTCTATCGTTTATAAACCTTGCTATGTAATCAGAACTATAAGCACTTTGTATGATATCTAATTTAACACTTTGACTACCAGATAGTTGTAAATTACCAGTTCCACCTTCAGCTATATTTGTTCTTACTCCGTCATGCCAAATACGAAAATCTGTACCATCACCAAATGCTAATACAGCGTTATCTTTAAATCTCATAATGTCAGCAGAATGATCCCACAAAACGTCTCTGCCTCCTAAAGCACCATCAAACAATACATCACCAGTGAATGTAGTTACACCAACAAATTTTGAATTACCTCTGACATTTAACTTATCAGGAGTTTGATCTGTGCCAATACCAACATTAGTTAAGGTAAATCTATCTCCACTTGTATCTGTTGTGGATCTCCATGAAATACCATCACCAGTCGATACAATATCAACAGTATCATTTACAGAGGCACCAACATCCAATACAACGGTGTTACCACTCGTTGCAGTATAGTCAGCACTTGCAAGACGAATACCATTTAAGTATACATCTAACTCTTGTTTACTATTATAACTTAGACCTGTAAATGTAGTTTGGCCTGCTGTTGCAGTATAAGTATTAACCTTTCGATCTACATCACTATTTGTATGAATATTAATTATCTCAACTTCATCTCCAAGTGACGCACCAACATCAAGAACAACAGTCGTTCCACTTGTTGCAGTGTAAGTTGCCTCACTTAATCTTGCACCATTAAGATATACAGCTATCTGTTTCTCTGAAGTTACATAATTTAATCCAGCAAACGTAGTCTGTCCCGCTGTTGCAGTATAATTATGTATTGATCTATGGAATGAGCCTGGTTTGAAATCATTGAAGTCAAGAACGATTGTGCTACCATATCCAGTAACACTAATACCAGAACCAACAACGTTGATATCAGTAAAACCAACACCAATTCTATTTGCAACTACACCAGAGGCTGGATTAGTTGAAGTTGATCCAATACCAATACCACCGCCACCAAGTTCACCCCAAGAACTTGAGTAACCTTCAAAAGAACCAAGAGTACTATTATATCTTATGTCTCCAGCAGCTGGTGATGAGTTTCTTTGAGCTGTTGTACCTACAGGAACTTTAAGTGATCCTGTACCACTTATATCTGCTCCGTCAGCCGTTGTAGTGACTCTTATACTATTGTCATGATATAAGTAAACTCCTGATGTTGTGAAATTGCCAAGTGTTTTTGATTGATCACTTCTTGTGATCATGAGATTGTTGGTTCGTAAAAAGAAGAAACTTCCAGCAACGTTGGTGAGGTAAAAATTTCCAGTATTATTATTAACTACAGCATTACTACCAGTATGATACAACGTAAGATCGGTGTTTGCATCTCCTATTTGTAATGTGGCATAATCTTTTAAAATCAGTCTATCTGCAGAATGATCCCAAACTAAATCTCTGTTTGCTGTTGTACCATGAAATGTTACGTCTCCACCACCAGCACCATTATCTCCATCGACTACAAGACTACTAAGTTTAGATCCTATTTCTACAACTGCTGCTGAACCAGTATTGACTTCTGTATATAATTTTCCGTCGTATGTATTTAAAGCTAATTCACCGAGATCCAGTTGTGCAGTGGTTGGTACTCGATTTTGTACAGCAGATCTTTTAAACTTAATATTTGATGCCATGTGGCTCCTCTAGTGGTATATACCGTTCTCCGATATCTATCGGTTCTTATTATTTATAATTCAATTTTTGTTTCTGAATTAACATCAACATACAAGAATTCCATAGGTTGATTTGACCTATTCTCTCCATGATGCAATTCTTCTACATTAAATACTTCTATCTCTCCTTCTCTCCAATACACTCTCTCACCACTATCAATCCATTCAATATAACATTCCTTATGAGTATTGTTGTTAGGTATCCTTACTGGTAGTTGAATACGTTTAAATTCTTTTTCATAAGGATTGTAGTCCCTATGTGGTTTTGATTTTAATCTGGGTGGATATTTTATGTAAGATAAACTGAAAATTTCAGGACTAACAACTATATCAAATATAGACTCTGTAAGTTGTTTATGTGGATAAAATGTTTTTTTCTTACCATACTTCAAATAACATATGAGAATTTCATACCCCATATATTTTGATGTTATGTTTTCTTTTTTAAATGGAAATATAGTTTTCTGTGACCACTTATATAATCGTTCAAGATCAGATTTAGATATCATACTTTCGTAAATAAAACCAAGACACTGTTATTCAATGTTACCTTATACTCTGTTCCCTTAGTTACCTTACTGTAATCATACTTCTCAAAATCTTTACCATTTATACTAGACTTTCCATCAAAACATATAATCCAACTGTCATCAGAGGCAGTAAATGTATCTGTGATTAATTGAGCATTCCAATCTTGTTTCACATCTAAAGTATTAAAACCAAATACTTCAGTGTCTTCTGAAAACTGAAATACAACATCCTTCGCTAACAAATCTTTGACATCAAATAAACGGCCACCACTTACACTTAAATCTTTTACGTTAGAATCAAATAGTTTGGCTATCTTACCAGAACCTTTTACCATGATTTGATATAGAGTTGTTCTATATCCTCCATACTCATTGCCTATAGCTCCTTTCTCAGCTTCATAACTACAAATTATGAAGTCGTCACATTTTTTATAATACTTTTTAGGTAAATTCATAGAGTCACCTCTCTCATAGGAATCAAAAATCTGTTATACGGATCAACTAAATCCACTTTAGTTTCAATTACTTTACCAACCAAGTCATTTATATTTAAATTACCAGTAACTGTCTCAGCTTTATTTGAATCTAAAATTGGTTCACTCTCTTCTTCCGAAGCAATTCTCCTAGACCCACTCTTCTCCATTAAACTTTTTATGAAAGATTCACATGTTGTTAGAGTTAAATCACTACAATCAACTAATTTACTCGCATAGTCATCAATAGATTTAGTAGAGTGTAATCTACAAAATTTTACGGAAATACTATTTGTATCCTCATTATATTTGCCTATTTTAAAAATCGTTCTCATCTTAAAGAAATGATCCTGTCATAGTATTTATATGTGATTTTATCTTTCCTCATTTATACATCTTCCAATATTTGGGGTTTATATAACCCATTGAGTAATCATTTGTACCATCTTCTTTAAAAACTAAAACAATATCACCAGCGATTGCAAGTCTTTCTCCTTTAAAATCATCTGATGCATATTCTGTACCATGTTGCAAAGTGCTTGGGAATAATACCAATGAGCCCTCTGGGGGATTCATATAAAATGTTGATGCATTATGTTTATTTACATTACGAACTGCGTCCTTTACATCACTCTTGTTTAATCCAGCTAACAACCCATTATGATTATCATTACCACTAAATTGTAATTTATGTGAATTGGGTGGCATGTTAAGATAGTAAGAGAATGAAATATCACTGGTTGAATGAGTGTGCCATCTAATTTTCTCAAAGGGTTTTCTAGATCTAGATATCCAACTTTTCGTAATTATAAAATCAAAAATTTCTTTATATTCTAAAATGTCATGTACATATACCTTAACGTTTGAAATTATTTGTTCAAATAATTCACTCAAACTATCCTCTAAATGAATTGTGGGGTTGCCAATATTTTCACTTGTAGTATGAAACCATTCAATACCATTCCTAATTGATGTTTGTTCATAATCATACTTATCATATAATTTATAAAACTCTTCTTTATATTTCTCATGATTTTCAATTTTATTGGTATATAATGTCGTTGGAAATATATCAAAAATTTGCATCTCATTATTTGTCATTCTTGAGTCAATCCCCATGATGTAATTAAATACTTAGTTCCTCCTATTGGTGGATTACCTCTATGAGTGTGTGTAAATCCAGCTGGGAAAATCAATACATCACCCTCTTCTGCCTGTTCTCTACGATTCTGATATAGAAACTCAGTCTCACCTCCATCAAAATTGTCATTCAGATATAGTTGAACTACAAATGTTCTAGGGCTATAAGTCACCGATCCATTTTCAAAATGCCAAGAATGAAATCCTCCACCAGCTGGTATCTTTTTCAATTTCAAATCATATATTAGAAATTTATATGTATTCAATATACTGAATGTATTTAAGTATTCATCAATACATGGTTTAAATTTTGGAATTATCTCTTGTGATATGTGACTATAAGCAGGAAAATCATATGAGTGAGTAACATTTATTGTTTTATGATCAACCTCATGTAATTTCTCTCGATCATATGTGAGTAATTTGTTTTCCTCAAAAGTATCAATATATTCTATTAATCTTTTACAATCATCAGAAGAAAAAGCCCCAGTGTAACGTCTAATTAAATCAGATTCAATCGTCATCAGATCTTTCTTTTGCAGTTTTCCAGAAATAGTTTTCTTCAGACCCTAACCCATCACGGTCATGGCCATTTTCAACTTGATAATAAATTGTTGATACCTTAAAATCAGGATCTTTTGGTTTTTCTGGTGTCAAACTATTATCGTATATTCTCATTCTATTATTAGGATACAACGCAAACTGCCCGTTGTCAAGTTCGATGAGATTATGTGACTTGTGTTCAGGTGGTTGTTCACTTGTGGAGTAATCTATTGCGTCTACGTCTTGATGATAATTATCTAATGTACAAATATATGTTCCTGTCTGATTACCAAAGTCTCTTGTCATGATTTCATAGTGCATTGAGCCTACGAATTGTTTTTGTACGGCTATAACTCCATAGTCCATACAGTTCCAGAACTGCAGATTATGTAATGTCATATCTGGATCTGGTAACTCTGGTGATGATACAAAAGCACTGATGGGTAACTTATCATACATTGCTGCATAGTCAGGCAGATATGTTTCAAAGTAAAAGGCACGGCCTGGAATTGATTTTGCGGATACCCAATATCCTTCCACAAATTCTCCATGTCCACTCTTATGATCTGTCAAATACTCTTTCCGTACCCACACATGATAAGAGGGCAAATTACAAATTAATGCTGGCATACTATAGTTTTTTTAAATATTTATGATGGTTTTGTTGGATAATCTGAATGACCTTCATTCAATACAAGTTCTTGAAATGTTGCTGTTTTAGTAGTTGGCATATCTCTTAATTTTTGTCTATAAGTTTGCCATTCCGTTTTCTTTGAATCACTTAATTTATTGTCTGATACTTGTGTCCAATCAGAATCTAACAATAATTCATCACGAATCTCTCTAAACCAGTTTTGCCATTGTTCATCAGTATATACATTTGCCTCTGCTTCTTTTGTTTTTGCAGCTTCCCAATCTGTAACGCATTGATTGTAAGGTGTAATATCTGTTATCGCTAAATTTGATGTACCATCTACATATTCAATTTCACCTTTATCGTCATACCATTGAATTGCATGAATATTTGAATCAAGATAACTTAAATCTGTAACTTTGTATTCTTTTCCATCTTTAATGATAATTTTATCTGATGGTACAACAGTAAGTCTCATTGGTCTTTCAATATATTTTTAATATTTATGGGAAAAGAGTCATCAATCGTTTGCATCATTCTTTGTTCCACTGGCATTGGTTTATCCATACGTTGCACTACTTCATTTCTGAATGACTCAACTGCAGCACCAGATTCTATATTTTTCTTTGTATTTTCAATCAATAAAACAGGCAACCATTTGATGGCACAATCCCACTCATCCACATCCTCTCCAGTTTGTGGATCCATTCCTCTAATTTGAGTAATCCATGCACATTGTAAACCAATACATTCTTTTTGTAACAATGGGCAATAGTTTCCAGCTTTAATTTTCATATGTCTTTTTGTTTATTTATTCTAGCTTCTGGTGCAGATTATAAAGTCAAGATATTGCACGTTCAAGTTAATAGAAGGATTGGAAAATCCATGATTGTGTGAATTAGTACTACCTGTATTTGTATGTGTACCAGTGGCCATATTACGGTTATGTGGTCTATCAGTTGTTCTGTGTGCGTTGTGAGCATCCCCTGCTGGATAACCCTGTGAGCCAGAGTTGTTAACATCGTGGTTCCTTGCTCTACCTGTGTGAGTGTGACTTGGCATCTGTGCAGTAGTTAAAGTATGGTTACTGACACTACCACCACTTGTTCCTCTACTTGAGTTCAAGGCTGTTGTAAAACCATTACTACCACCCGATCCCACATTACCACTAACAATTCTCATGGCTTTGTTATTATGTGATGTGCTTTTTGTCCAACCAGTGGGTGCAGAGTTTTGACGGAATACCATCACTGTGCCAGAAGGGACATCCTTATAATAAGAACCCTCTTGTCCATCTAAAGTATCAGCATCGAGGCCAGATCCAGAGCCGTCATTACCAGCATTCCAAAGTTTATGCCAACCATTAGTTGTTGTATTCCATCTACCTTGTATGTAAGCGTATGCGGGATTACCAGCACCACAAGTAATTCTAAATCCATACCTAGCTGACTGATTGGTATAGTGCATTGCTTGGAAACCTTGCCAATGTGATGTACCACTAGGTTGACCACTAGGATTACTCCATACATCAAAGAAACAAGAACCATAATCCCAAACTGTTGTATCAAAGTTATTACTACCCCAACCCATTGAACCAACCCAATAGTTTGAGTCACTTGTTTGATCTTCTCTTCCAGAAAAAACACCCGAAACCGCAGATACATTCATTACAGATCGCATACTGCCTAAGTCAATATATCTTAAGTAAGCATCTTGAGAAGCATAAAATCTTGTGCAATCAGATCCAGTACCAGTGTCGCCAGATGTGGTGTTAATAAAACTACTAAAAATATACCCATTAGCCTGTGTTCTTACAATTTGATTAGCACCATTATTTCCAGTTCCGCCAAGATGTAAACCATCAACAGTATCAGCGTCTAAGCCAGATCCAGAGCCATCATTGCCAGCATGCCAAACTGCACTTCCACGCCAAGTTAATCCATTTGCACCAGTAGCAACAATTAACTGGTTTGTGCTGTCATTATTTCCACTTCTTATATAAACATGAGATCCAGAAGTCGCAGAAATATATGTATGAGCATCATTGGAGAGAATCATGTACTCACTGCCATAAGTTTGATCTGCGTGTCTTAAACCAAAATAACCACTATACGCTTGTCCTACTATACCATCAGAACTATTTCCTTGATCAATTCTTAAATTAGTTCCATCAAAAGTTAATTTTGACTCAGCATTTAAAGTATTTGCAGTTCCAGATCCAGTTATAACTCGATTGTCTGCGTTACTGTTGATTGTTGTCTGAGTGATACCAGTTAAGTTTGAACCATCCCCAGAGAATGATGTTGCGGTTAAAGCACCTGTTGATGAGTTAAAAGCTAAATTAGTTCCAGTGTGTGGTGTTAAATCACCAGTTGTAGCTTGAACAAATAATGGGAAACAAGTTGTATCACTTGATTGATCAGTTGCTGTAACTCTTGTTGCAGTTACGTCTGTTATGTTCGATCCATCACCATATAATGTGTCAGCGTAAACATTTCTCCATCTTGTGCCTGTTATACCTAAGTCATAAGTACTGTCTGTAAAAGGTCTAAAATGTCCACTCTCATCAATAACTACTCTAGTGGCTGTTGTTCCAGCAATCTCTGTCTTGAAATATAAGAAACTACTACTATCAGAGTTTCTTGCAACCATTATTTCACTTAATGCTCCACCCTCTTGCAATCTTAGTCTGCCTGGATTACCAGCAGCACCATATAATGTAAGAATTGTATCTAATTGTGCTCCAATAGAAGTAGTCTCAAATCTAAGAGAGTTATCATGATATAATTGCACGGAGCCATCATCATTACAAATAATACTATTTTCACCTGATAATGCTTGAAGATATATGTTTCCGTTATCATCACCATCTACATTACTTCTTATGTACAGATGATTTGTATTATTGTCTATGTAAGAGCTATTTGGAGAATGATAAATTTGTAGATCATTACTAGTTCCAAGGTTTATTTTTACATTATCTCTTAGATGTGTATGGCCTAAGTAATTGTAACCTGAAGGTATTATAGGAGTTCCACTAGTAGTTATAGAAGAATAAGCAGCACTAGATGATTGGTCAGTAAAAGTATTTCCTCGATTTAACTCTGTGACTGTTACTTGTAAAGATTTATTAGTTAGACCAGAAGGTACATGAAGCACTACACCATAAGTATAACTTGTTTGTTGATTAATAAATACTTCCCAACCACCGAAACTATCTTGACCTCTATCAGCACCATTACCATGTCCAGCACCAGAAGCTAGTGGCATTAATCTTCTGTGGAAATCACCGTCATAATTTCCACTACCTTCTAAAGCTCTAAAACCACCTTGGAAAATATAAGTTGTTGTTCCTGAATGAGCTCCTGTGATACTTCTTACAGAGATTAAGAGTTGTACTGCTCCTTCACCCTCATGCCAATGACCACACTTATAGACATTTCCATTAGCAAGATTAAAACTCCAAAATCTTTGTATTGCAACACCGCCAGCATTGGTTGAATCCATACTGGTTGGAACAAGTATATCACTATTACATGTTGTAATACCAGCAAGAACTACACCATTACTGATTGCATTTCCAATATATAAAGTATCTGCATAAACGTTCGCCCAACGTAGTGTATTAGTTCCTAAGTCAAAACCTCCATCAGTTGTTGGTCGCAAGTTCATAGCACATTGACCAGTGGTTCCGTCAATTTTTAAACGAAAAGCACTTTGAGTATCATTATAAATTAAGAAACTACCATTATTATTGATTAATGAAAAATCATCATTGCTATCAGTATCAGTTAGATATAAACGAGGATAAGTGCTTTGTATTCTTATATCGTCTTGACTTCTTATTTCACCTGTAGCTGTGATCATTCCTGTTACATCAATACCAGCAGAAAAATCTGCATGACGACTATCAAGATCACGAGCCTCAATATTACCTTGATAATCTACTTCAAATACTTTTGTACTTCCATTGTCATGAAATACCTGTATTGCGTCTGCACCTAAACCAGCGTTACCAGCACCTTTCAGTCTTAATTTTGGCCTGTTTCCTTGACCTGTATCGCCAGGTTCTATAAATACACCATTATTGCGACTGCCATCAGTTACAACTGTTACATCTACACGATTGATAGTAGCATTACCAGTATCAAGAGTTCCAGTGGCCGTAATATTGCCTGTTACGTCAATACCAGCACCAACGTCTAGGTGGCCAAGAATATCAATGTGACCATCTGCATTTACGTTTAATCTGTGTGCTGAATTTGTAATATCATAAATTATTAACTGACCATCATTATTAGTAATTCTGTAGTCACTGTTGTGGTTAGTATCAGTAAAAGTAAGACTTGGGTAAGTACTTGTTAATTCTAAATTTCCCTCTATTGAAGAGTTTGATGAGGCTACAAAACCACCAACAGCATCTAATCGGCCATATATATCAACATGACCATCACTATTAACAGCTAATCTATTTGCACTATTTGTTTCATCTCTTACTCTAAATTGACCACCATTAACAACAATACTGTAATCTGAATTAGCATTAGTATCTGTTAAAAATATTTCTGGAGCTGCACTAGTAACTGTTAAGCTACCACTCATCGTTGTAACACCTGTTACATTTAACTCTTGAGTTTCAGTAGTTCCATGAACTGTAACTCCATATCCAACGGTTTCAAATCTTAATTGACCAGCCTGATATATTTTAACGCCCGCAGTTGCTCCAGCAGGAATAAATATAGAGTTTTGTGATGCTCCAGAACCATTAGCTCCTTGTATTCCAATTACACCACTAGTACTATGGTTTGAAAGAAATAAACCACCCAGGCCAGCGCCATATCCGCCACCGAAATTAGCATTTAGTTTGAGATGTGCATTATAATGGTCGTGATAAATTTTAAAATCACCACTACTATCCCCTCTATCACCGAAACCTATGTAAGGAGTTCTTGCAAGATTGGAAAGAGGGCCAGTAGGAAAATGAAGATGTGGAGCAGGCCCCGAAGACTTATAAGTTATATGATTGTTATGACCAGTTTGATCATGAAGTTTTATATTACCACTGACATCTATTTTATGTGTGGGTTGTGTAGTTCCTATCCCAACACGATCATTGGCAATATCTACGAATATATTTCCGTGTGAAGCTAAATCTGCAGTCTTCCTTGATCTATTCATTATCTCTAGATAATTACCCTATATGTTATTTAGTTATGAAACGCCTGTTTCATTATGATTACCAATAAGTGTGCCATTATTGGTTCCAAAAGAAAATGAGGCTCCGCTCGCCTTGCGAATTGAAGAACCTTGAGCACCACCACCTCCAGCGGATGTTTGAGAACCAGCACCAGCATCTGCGGCTTGTCCTTGACCGCCACCTTCTCCACCAGCACCACCGAAAGCTTGGTTTGCACGAGATCCTCTACCTCCACCTTCACCAGCTTCAGTAAAATCACCAGCAGTTCCATTACCGCCGCCGCCTCCACCACCAGCACCGCCG
>VTLG01013937.1_pt1 | contig 13525 bp, 18 predicted proteins | sample 4694571 | NCBI WGS metagenome assembly VTLG01 (sample SAMN12604809, study PRJNA352737) | marine metagenome | biome: ENVO:00000447; feature: ENVO:00000209|ENVO:00000569|ENVO:01000036; material: ENVO:00002151; isolation source: viral sequences binned using virsorter ...
AAAAAAGTCCCCGGGACCGGAGCCCCGAGGACGTGGACGAACGTTACTATTAGTCTTCTTTCTTGCTACCCAACAGTTTGCTTGGCATCTTCGACGTTAGTCTTTCCCACAAGGTAAGGGGACCTTTGTATCTATTCGCCGAACCTTCATAGTTCCACGGACGGTCTTCGTCGTAGTCTATGTCGACCAAATCGCCAGCCAACTCGCCGCGCTCTAGTCCAACCAAGTATTCGAGTTCGCTAAATTCCTCCAGCTCCTCGCCGAACTTGCCAGCTGCGGCCTCGTCCACAAAGATAACTACGTACTGGCTGACGTTACGACGAAACTTGAAATAAGGCATCTTTTTTTCCTTTTTAGGTTTATGGTGCTGTAAATTGACAGTAGAATAAGGCGACCACTAGTCGGTTCAGGTTAATGTTGGTTACTGCTTTTTGCTGGCTTTGATTTGTGTGGCGTCAATGGTGCCAGCATATAGCCCTTCGGCTAGTTTCAACGCAGCTTCTTCAGTAAGATTTGGCTGCGCTATTTGTAGCTTAGCGGCCAGGCCCTTATTTCTTTCTAGGTCCTTGTCCGCTTGTGTTTTTGCTGCGCGGCGATTGCTGGTTTTCCAAGCTACGTATTTGTCGCAATCAACCGCAAGATATTTTGTCTCGAGTACTTTCTCGCGGGTAAAATCTAGAAGCGCTTCCACGTCCGGATCGTAATCTTTGTTCGGCTTACCCTTCTCGGTCAGCTTTGTCGTGGCGCGCATCACCTCTCCTGCCACTAACATCAAACCCTTTCGCATGATCCATTGTAATGATGCGTGGTCAGCTTTCTCTAGATCAAATTCGACATTTATCGCGTTTTCTAACCCTGACTCTACTGTCGAATTGCAAACCCGAACTATCTTTCGCGGAAGTTTCAACACTACGTCAAGTATTGCGCTCATCTTTTCGATTCCTTTTTATGAAAGGAACCAACTAGTGGCCAACCTTATTCTATTGTCAAGGAACAATCAATCATCAAACAACATCAACAACACAACAAATGTAATACTTTTCAAGCGGTTGTCAACCCCTAGAAGCGTTTTTTTTCGCTTTTTTTGCCGAAACTAGTGAAAAAAGCCGATTTTTTTCGCTTATCAAATGTCGCCCTTTTCCGCGCATGTTGCCCGATCGGCGCCCCTACCCAACCCAACCCCGACGGTCCGGCGGCAACCCGGCGGGCAGATCGAAGATCTGTATCTGACATCTAAATATCGCCCAGCATTTTTCAAAAGCTAATGAGTGGTTAAAGGCACCAAGGGGAGAGGGATAGGGATAGGAATAGGGATATAATAATAACCATGTTATATAAAGGAAAAGACTAACGCAAAAAATGTTTGTTATTGTGCCAGGACTATCCTAGATGCCCTTGACAACTATGGTTTTGTTTTGTATATTGATGTATAGGATATGGTATGAATTTATTGGAGGTATGTCTTGCCTTATCAGAGAGCACTAGACGACACGGCTGCGGGCAGGAACGGGATCTCCCCAGGTAATCCCTGGTATGCGTTTGTTAACCGTGAAGCTGCTGGTGGTGGGGCGTCGTTAGCTAGGGCGCTGCGATTAGCCGCTTCGGGAGGACGGCCGCCTAGCAGGCCCCATGTAGCTACCAGCACCAAGAAATCTCTTGCGGGTAGGATGTGGCAGGGTATTAAACAGGTGCCCACGCACTTGTTTATGAATGAACGTCAGGGGCGGGGGAACTCTGGAGTGGATCCATCTAAGGCGCGGCCTGATTCTGCAAAGACTACTTCTGCAGGAGCAGACTCAACTAAGTACGGGAGAGGTGTGTGGTATCATGCGCGAACGGATGGCCTAAGGGCGAGATAAGTGTAGCAATATGCAAATAGACGAGCTGTGGAAAAAGATACACAAAGTCAGGGATATGCGAGAGGCTGGCTATAGCGTGGATGGTATAGTCGCTGCGGGCAGCTTTCCCGAGTCTGTTGTGCGGGAACTCTTGCAGACTAGTAAGATCTTAAACTCGGGGGCTGGGCACAAGGCGGAATGGGGCGACGCCAGCCCTCCCCAGGAAGTCGCCCATACCCCCGAGGGATCTGCAGTTAATGGGTAGTGGTAGAACAAGGGAGGTGGACTCGGACTTGATGGTCCAGGCCCTCAGCCAGTCCCTGACTGTTGAGAAGGCAGCTAACCTTATTGGCTGCTCTGCCCCCCTTATTCATCATAGGGCTAAGGAAGATAAAGATGTGGCTGTAGCTGTGTCCCAGCAGACTAGGGATAAGGATGAGGCTCTGGCCAAGGCGATTAGTTCGTGCAAGGGAATACTCAGCAAGGTGGCCGCAGTTGTAGGTTTGGACAGTGCGGCATCTGTCAGGTATCATGTTGGGAGGAGCCCATATCTCCAGCAGGCTCTCCAAGATAGCCGTGAGGTTATAGTTGACAAGGCAGAGGAGAATGTGTTTGATGCGGTGGAACAGGGTTCGGTGGATGATAGTTGGAAGCTGCTAAAGACCCTGGGGAAGAACAGGGGGTATGCAGAGAGGAAGGAAGTTGAGTCTACTGTGACTACTACCTCGGTAGAGGCTAAGACTTCTGATCTGGTGGCTATTTTAGATAGACTGGCGCAGATGAATCCTGGGGCTGTTGAGGCCGAGTTTGAGGTTATTCCCGACGCGGATCGGGAGGTTCTGGCGAGGGCTCTTAAAGAGAACTCTGTCGAGGAACAACCGGTGTAGGGACTATTGACTGACGTAAATGACATAGCGGGGATGATGGAGGAGGTTCCCTCCCGCCCTGGAGATCTGTCGGCTGCTGACGCAGCTAAAGCCCTCATTATGCGCCAGAAGGCGCGAGAGAGTGTAGTTGACTTTGCGTCGTTTGTGGATCCTAATTATGAGGCGTTTCCAGTCCACAGACTAATTGGGGATAGGCTTGATAGGATAGAAAAGGGGGAGATGCGGAGGCTGGCAATCTTTGTTCCGCCTGCCATCGGAAAAAGCAGACTAGTTTCCGAAATCTTCCCCGCTTATTTTCTCGGTAGAAACCCCGCCTTGGAAGTCATCCAGACTAGCTATGATGATGACCTGACAAAAGGCTTTGGCCGCATGGTGCGGAACACGGTAGCCGAGAAGGCGTACCAACTACTCTTTCCAGGTGTTTCTATTGCCAAGGATGCTAAGGCGATGGACGCTTGGAAGACTGTCCAGGGCGGGGAATACAAGGCCGAGCCTTGGGGTGGTGGCCTGATCGGTTTTCATGCTAACATTCTAATCATTGATGACCCCTTTAAGGGGTATGCTGAGGCCAGTAATCCGAATGAGCAGAAGAAGTTCTGGGCTTGGTATACCGGTACTGCGCTTAATAGGATGAGGTCTTACAAGGGTGGGATGGGGGCTGTTGTGCTGATTATGCAGAGGTGGCACGACAATGACTTTGGTGGTATTGTGGAGCGCCTGACGGCCGATGAGGAGGAGAAGTGGGACATCGTCAGACTGCCGTCTATTGCTGAGGAAGGGGATATGTTGGGTAGAGAGCCTGGTGAGGTTCTCCTTCCTGACGGTCCGAATAGAAGGCCTATAGAAGAGCTTAGGCAGATTCAGGCTAGAAGCCCTCGGATGTTCCAGTCGGTTCACCAGCAGAAGCCTATTGCGGATGAGGGGGATTTGTTTAAGCAGGGCGAGCTTAGACCATATATCCCTGCGGACTTGCCAAAAGGTCTGTCGATATTTATGTCTAGTGACTTCGCCTTATCGGAGGGGAGCGGGGACTTTACGGTCCTGCTGGTATTTGGTGTGGATGAGCAGGGACATATATGGCTTCTGGATCTGTGGCGTAAGCAGGTTGGGTTGATGGGTAGCATTGAGAGATGCATAGAGATGATGAGGCACTGGAAGCCCCAGAAGATTCTCTGCGAGAAGGTAGGGATTCAGAAGATAATTGGCCCTGCTATGCGTAAGAAGATGAAAGAAGAAGGTGTGTTCTGTCGGATGGATGAGGTTAGTATTATTGGTTTGGGTGGTAAGGATAGTGAGCAGAGAGCAGGAGCTATTGCGGGTGTGGTACAGATGGGTTATGTTCATATACCCTCTGACGCCCCGTGGTATGGGGATCTGGAGTATGAGCTAACGCGGTTTCCTGGTGGTACGCGGGATGACCAGGTGGACGCACTGGCTCTTATAGGTATACGGATAAACTCTCTTAGAGGCTCTGGTTTTCGTGAGGAGCCTGTAGGGTTGACTTCTCTGATGCCTGCTTATTTTACCTTTGAGGATCTGGTAGATAGGAACAAGCGAGCCCGTTTAGGAATGAAGAATACAAAGAAGTCCATTGTAGTTAAACCTGAAATATCCCCTTGGGATATTATTCGGGATGAGGAGCTGGCAGCTTAATGGCATATCCTAAGCGGAAAGCGGATAGAGTTGCTTGGTGGGAGAATCAGGTTAGGTTTTCCAGATCCCAGGTTAAGCCTCTGTTTGACGCGTGTAGTGTATTGGTGAAGCAGTATTTTAACGAGGCCACTACGGCTAGAGAAGAAGGTGCGTCTGATGGCGGTGGTGGGGATGAGGAGCATGTTAGGCGGACTAAGAGCGGTCTGATTTATGGGTGGATAGACCAGAGCTTGGCTAACATGCTGGATCGCAATCCAGTCTTCCAGACGTTCCCAGAGACTAAGGAAGCTGCGGCTAGGATAGACCCTGAGGATGCGTCATCGCTGACTAGGGCACAGGGCGCGGCTAAGATAATTAATTATAGGTATAGAGAGACCCACCAGAAGCAGGTGGATGAGAGGGTGGCGCTTGACGCCTTTATCTTCCCGTATGGAGGAGCCAAGATAGGTTACACCGTTGACTTCGACATGCGGACGCAGGAGGTTCTGCAAGAGGCGACTAGGTTGGAGTTGGATAATCCAGAGGAAGAGAACTCCTTCTTGGTTATCGGTGAGCCGGTTATGGTGACTGAGCATCATGATCACCAGGATCATATAGAGAGCCATACCAGTTTGCTCCAAAGCCCTGAGTTTATGGCTCTTGGTGGAGATCATGCTTCTCTCGCAGAGCAAACGGTGGAGGCGCATATAAGGCTTCACCAGGCCTTTGGCAAGCGGTTTAATCCTGCGTCAAATGTTAATGTGAAGCGGGAACAGCCGTTTGCGGTGCACTGGCCCGCTGATATGATCCTGACGGATACTCTTAGCATGGAGGGGCCACAGGATGCTAGGTGGATCGCCTTTGGCTGGGAGCTTCCGCTAGAGGAGGTTGAGGCTAATCCGAACTACCGGGTTGACATGGATAAGCTGGTCACCCATAGAATGGAGGGATCTCCCGATAAGGACAATGACATCTCTGGTGATGGTTTCGAGATGGTCAGGGGGTGGGAGATCTGGGCCAAGAACTTCCCCTTTGGGAAGAATGATTTTAGAGATGTGTTGGTAACGATAGCTGAGGGTTGTGATACCTTCCTGCAAGAGGAAGATGAGTGGCCCTATGACAGGCTGGAGGATTATCCGCTCTCCACTCTAGTGTTCCAGACTGGCGCAAAGAAGTGGTTTCACAAACCGCCCCTGCTTATGGCAGGTGGCGATACTGTGCAGAGTCTGGTTAACGAGGTGTTGGATAGCATCCTGTCTGTTGTGCGTAAGCAGAAGAACCTGTGGCTTGTTGATCCTAGTGCGGGGATTAACAAGGAGATTCTGTCTGATATTCTGACGGGAGCAGATGGGAGTATTGTCGAGGTTCCTGGTTTGGCAGAGGCGGGAGAGAGGGCGATAATGCCGCTTCCTTTTCTTGATATTCCGCCAACCAAGAATGAGATGATCTCTATTCTCCAGAATATCTTTGACAGGTCCGCGGGGACACCGCAGCCAGTGCAGCTACCGAAGACAGATACGGCTACAGAAGCGAGTATCATGGAAAAGCGTAATAGCTCCAGGGAGAATAGACGGAGCAGCCTGCTCAGCGCATTCCAGATTGATAAGGCTCGCAAGATGTGGGATATGGATACACAGTTCAAACCTGAGCGCCTTTTCCTCCTTGACCGGAATGCGGATCAGTTCCTGCAAATTGACAGTGAGCTTGCCAAAGGGGAATACCTCATAAGCATGGACGTGACCAGCCATGCAACCGCTATATCCGTCGAGCGTAGCCAGTGGATGGATCTTCTTAATCTGTTTGCTGGTTTGACGCCTGTTATGATGGAAACCTTCGGGATGCCGCCTAATTTACCAGAGGTCGCAAGGCGACTCTTGGTTAGGGGCTTTGACGAGAAGGTTGTGGAAGAGGTTCTTCCCATGCTGGATAAAGCCAGTCAGATGCTTAAATCCCAAGACGCAGTGGGTCCCGGGGACGCAGGTATGCCCGGTCAGCCACCTGGTGGACCTAACATGCCAGGAGGGAACGGAACGGTTCAAGGGGGTCAAGGCGCCAATACTCAAATGGCCACGCCAGAAGCGCAGATGGCGAATGAGGCTATTATAGCTGGGAGGCGGGGAAAGAGAGGGATAGGCCCACTCTTTAGAGACAATTTTAATAGGGACATCCCGAGTCCTGGGAAACAGGAAGGGGAGGGAGTTAGCTGATATGAACCAGCGTAAGGTGAAAGTTCCCTCGGCGACTCAGGCGGCTATGCAGGATAAGACTCTGCGTCCCCCAGTAAAGAAAGAGTCTCCTCCTCTAGGACCTGCTTTGGGTAAGTATAAGGGTTTCGTTGAGGAGCAGCAGAAAGGCGAGTGGGGTGATATGTTTGACCAACTTCCCACGGATGAGGCGGACGTAGCTCTTATGGTTGCACCTTTTGGTTCTCTTTCCAAGCCTCTGCAGAACTTTGCAAAAAAGCTGGTGCAAACAAAGACGGTGAAGGAGGGGGTAGACGTAGCCTTACGGCAAATTACTGGGTTGGGAATGAAGGCACAGGACCTAGTTGACTTTAGTAAAAAGTTGCTTGATATACAGAGTACCGTTCCCGGCGGGATGGAGGCACTCAAGCCAAAGCATTTTAAGGCTTTGCGGCTTGCTAATGAAGAGGTAGTTGGGGTAAAAGATAGAGGGAGGAGATCTGTAGAGGCAGGGCGTCATCTTAGCGCTCCTGAAGGTTCTCCCCATCCTGCTTCAGGGGCCGTACCAACGGAGCCCAGCACTGATGTTAGAGACTTTGACATTTTGGGGCAACGAACAAATGTGAGATCTGGACGTCCAACTAAAGCCTTTTTGGGCCACAGTGTTAAGAAGGACATTAACCAGGTTGATGTTGACAAGGCATTTGATGAAGCCAAGGAAGATTTGAAAGGTCCATTAAGAAGGGTTCCCGATGACGCCGCCATCAAAAATATATCTGATGCTGATCTTCGTAGTGAGATGGAGAGGCGAGAGAAAACGGGTAGATATTTGTCATGGAGTAAGGGCGGCACAAATATTGAGACCAAGCTGAACGAAAAGGACTTGGCCCGTATAAAGAAAGAGATGACTACCCGGGAGTTGGAAAAGCCTAGTGATGTAAAGATAAAGGCTGTGGAGGGTGAGGACACCAAACAACTGTTCATGGATATGGAGGATCTGGAAAAGACCCTTAAACAGTTTAAAGCTTGGGGGGAGGAGGCTTCTCCTGCTTTTGGGGAGGTTAGTGAATTAGTAAGGACTTATAGAAGCGAGCTCGTAAATCGGGGACAGATAGGCGCCTATAACAAGTGGCTCAAAAATAGGAAGGACCCAGATAAATGAGCATCCGTGACGCTAGTCCCGAGATGACCTTTAGCTCCTTGGTCTCTGCTACCAATATGGTGGGTGTTGGGGATAGCAAGAAGCGTAAGAGGATTGCGGGTAGGGCCAAGCGCAAGGCGGTGGCCTTAGCAGATTATACTAAGGAATTTTTGAGACCGAAAAAGAAACGCAAAACTATTGAACAAAATGTTCAAGAGTAGCAAAAGGAGATAAATTTATGCCTAACGTTAATGGGGTTTCGTACCCCTATACCCCAGCAGGTCAGCAGGCTGCTTCACAGGCGCGTTCTCGGCAGGTGCAGGTTCCTGGGAATACTAGGTCTGCAATTGGTGCGCCGGCCCCTCGGCCAGCCGCTAGCCCACCTAGCCCTGCGCCCGCTCCGCGGCAGTCGCCAGCACCTCAGGCTATTGCTGCTCCACAACGGCCCGCACCAAGACAGCCTGCAGCGCCTCCAAGGCCTGCACCTGCGTCGCGTCAGGGTCCACAAGCAGTTCCTGGGATGGCAGCTAAACACAATAGGCCTATGCCTCCTAGGGCTGGAAGGGCTCAGCCAGCGTCCGGCGCGTCGAATATGCAGAGGGCTAATAGAGAGGCGACGTTAGAAAATATTCGCAAGGCGTATAGGGGAAATAGGCCTGGCCCCCTTCGTAGGCGCTCCCGGCGGCATAGAAATCGGACTGCCTAAAAATGCCTATATACACGTACCAATGCCAGTCTTGTGACAAGTCTATTGATCTTCTAAGAGACGTAGAAGATCGTAAGAAGACTGTGCCCTGCCAGTGTGGGCCTAATACTGAGAAGGTGAGGCGGCCTGAGGTCTTCAGGGCTGAAGTCTTTGAGGCTTACTATGATGAGGGTTTGGGATCTGATGTTTATAGCTCGGCAGATAGAAAGGCTATCATGCGTGAGCTGGATGTCATAGAAGCTGGAGACAAGGTGCATGGTGGTAGGAACTTTGATGAGAAGGCTGAGGAGAAGATAGACAAACAGGCGCCTAAAGGAATTAGACGTCGTGGCGTTAAGGACGAGACAAAGCAGGTTGTTCAAGTAGTAGACAGCAGTGGGGAGATCTCGGCTAGTGAGGACTTTCGAGACCTTCCCAATGCCGGAGAGTCTAAATCGGCTGGCCAGGATTCTTTTGAGAAGGCGTGGTCAGAAGCTAAAACGGAAAGATGAGGCTGGTAACTCCTACCGGAAAGGCGGAGAGAGATGAGTGAATCGACTTCGGGCCAACTTGGCAGTGACGAACAATCCTACTCTGATTTGTTAGATGATCAGGCTGAGCAGTGGGGTGAAGACGAACTGGATGAGGAAGGTCTGATGGAAGGGCTGGATGATGAAGCTGTGGAGGATGGTGAGGCGTCGGCTGGCGATGCTTCTTCTGAGGCTGCGGCAGAAGGAACGGATGTTGTTCTTGGTAGACTTGACGAGCAAGATCCATCTGCTGCAAGAGTCGTTAGGGCTATGCAGCGGAGGATGGCGCAGAATCAAAATGAGTGGAATGAGCTTCGAGATTCTAACCTAGCTATTAGGGAAGAGCTTCTTGAGATGCGTAAGGGTTTTAACGGAGAGGGCGCGGCTGAGCAGGAGCCGACAGCAGAAGACAGGCTTGCTGAGGCTGGTTTGAACGATCAGCATGTAGAGACTTTTAAGCTCCTTGCAAATACTCTTGGTTATACCTCCGAAGAAGAGCGGGAAACCAAAGATGCTAGTAGTAACTCCGAGGCGCTTGCTGAGCGAGCTACCTTGGAAGCTGCACAGCTCTATGGTGACGCATTCGGGACTGTAGACGAGGCTGGACAGGTGTCGGTTGATCCGACTGTCCAACGCGCTATGCAAGCAAAGCTCGAGGAGATAACAGACCCTGCTAAAGGTATTACAACCAAAGACCTATTTCTCCTGACACATCCAGAGGTTGCGGCGGAAGCTGAGAGGCTATCGTCGGATTCCCCAAGGCGCTCTACCGGTATGCGCTCCGGTGGGAGGCGGTCAGTCTCTAACAAGGCGAATGTAGTTCGGCGGTCGGCTGGTAGTTCTGCGGGGTCTAGGATCTATAATGCCTCTCGGGGCGATTCTGCTAGTGATGTTTTGGATCGCGCATGGATTGAGTCCAGGCAAGAGTTAACTAGATAAGAGTGTAAGCTCTTTTAAAACAGGATGAATTAAAATGGGTATTAGAGATGCTAGCCCGACCCTAGTTTGGGGTCCCCTTCTCTCAGCTACTACGATGAAGTATCTGGAAAGCGGTAAGCTCCGCGACCAGGTGCACAATCGTTCGGAGTTTTGGAAGTGGATTAGGGCCAAGAATCGTTTGAAGGTTTTGACTGGCGGCGAGCGTATTAAGCTCCCGATGATGCACCAGGGTAGCGGCAACTTTAAGCGTTACTCGGGATCAGAAGTTCTTGATCCGACTGGTTACGAGGGTATCACCAATGCGTTCTTCGACTGGAAACAGGCGGCAACGACCGTTCTGATTAACGGCCTGGAGAAGCGCAGCAATCAGGGTGAGAGCCGCATTCGTGACCTCTTGAAGGACAAGATCATGCAGGCCGAAGCTACCCTTGGTGATAACCTCGCCACGGATGCTTTTAGCAATGGCCAAGCTGATGGCAGTAAGCAGACCACGGGTCTTGCGGCTATGATCGCAACGACCAACACTTCTGGCACATACGCGAATATTAACTTCGGCAACAATGAAAAGTGGCGGAACCAGCTTGCAGCTAGTGTTGGTAACCCTGCCGCTAATCTGCTGTCGAATGTTCGTACTCTGTACAACGACTGTCTCAAGATTGCCGGTGTAGAGGGGCAGCCTGACGCTATCTTTACCACCCAGACTCTGGCTGAGACGCTGGAAGCGTTGGTTGTGCCAGCTATCCGTTATTCTGGTGGTGAAGAGGCTGATCTGTCGGCCAGGCCTAAGTATCGTGGCGCGAGCATTATGTGGGACCCGAAGTGTCAGTCCGGTATTGGCTACGTTCTGAACTCCAACCACATTTTTGCTTTCTCGCATCGCGACGCTAACTTTACCATGCCCGAGAGCGGTTTGCAGACTCCTGTTAACCAGGATGCTTTTATCGCTCCGATTCTGTGGCAGGGTAATATGGCTACTAACCTTCGTGCCGGTCTTGGTAAGTGGACTGGCGCTACTTAATAGGAGGTTTTAGACATGGCCGCTACCACTGTTACATATGATAGTGATCCTGTTCGCAGGGCGGGTAACCTGTGGGAAATCCACGGAACTATAGAGGTGGACACAGCCGCAACGGCGTACGCGATCCTCAACAACAAACATCATATTGTAGCTGCAAATCTCTCTGTTGAGGATTCTCCAAGTTCGGCATTTGGTAGTCTTCGGCTAGGATTGAATAAGGCTGCAGATTTCTCTACTTCCACGCCAGGAAGTATAGCTGTAGATGCTGATGCTACCCTTGGAACTGTTCGTTTCTCTGTTCAGTACGCATAACTGGTAAGGAGGAAAATTATGTGGATGCAAACTGCCCACAGGACTGACATTGAGCGGGTGTGGGTAAACTTCACCAACTCAGATGGGCAAACTATTACGGCCCATTACCCAGTAGTTAAGTTTGTTAAAGATAGCAACAATTCCAGTATTGGTACGAACGAGGCAGCTACTCGTCCATCTGTATTCGGTTATGCTGGTATGGGTGGGGGCGCTTTAGTAGGTCTTGCGTACGAAGATGTGGCTAACAACGACGTTGGAATTGCCCAGGTTTACGGATACCATGAGAGTGTTCTAATTGCACCTTTGCACAACCACTTCACAATTCGGTGTGGCCATGCTCTCACCTATGACCTGACTACAGTTGGATGTAATAGTGTTGGTGCTGATATTACGGGACCAATTGTTACATTGGACACGATTGGTGGCGGCGCGGCATCAGGTAATAGTTCTCTGTTGAGCGCCAATATTGCAACTGCGGGGCAAGCCTACGCAGATCACGTATTTATTCGCGCTATGTAGTTTTGTGAATTGGGGAGGGGGGCAGAATATTGTTCCTCTCCTCAATAACAGAAAGGTTTAATATGCTTAGTTGGTTTATGCCCTTGGACATTCCAGAAGATGGTAATTATCTTCTCCGCTGTGACTGTGGGCGAATTTTGTGGATGAAAAGTGGCTCAACCATAAGGAAACATCATTTGGGCCATAAAATGAAAGTTTGCGAAACAGGTTCAATCGTTGAGTTTATTAAAATGAAGACTGGGCTAATTAACAGCAGAACGTTCGGGGAATGGTTTCGGGACTACATAGATGCGCGGGGTTCCAAGTGAACGATCATTGGAATTCAGGCATTTGCATTAAAGACTTGCTTGATGAATACAAGCCAACTACCGTTTTGGAGCTTGGTGCCAGTGCGGGGGCTTGCACAATAAAGCTACTTTGTCACGCATATGATATGGATTACGAACTTACTACAGTTGATGACGGACCACCTAATTACCGTGTGCTAGATAATATTTCATTTTATACGGAGTCTAGAGCTAGGGAGGGGCGTACGCCTCTAAAATACGAATGGATAAGAGGAATCTCCTATATAGAAGTCGCTAAGATGAAGCCCAAACATATTGATTTTTGTCTTCTGGACACAGACCATAATTCCTGGACGGTTACCAAGGAGATAGAAGCACTAGAGCCTATTATGAGCAATAGAAGTATTCTTGCCTTCCACGACACAGAAATTAATAGACATGATAACGGTGTTTACGAACGGTATAAAACACAGCAATACTATCCTAGTTCTGAGATTGAGTCTGACACAAGAACATACACAGAGGCTGTTGTGAGTGGAATGGCAGATAATTGGGATCTCTTGTGTGAGAGCCCAGAAAATGCAGGAGCTATGGTCTTCCAAAGAAAGGCGGCATAATGAGGTTGGTTTTGGGAATGCCTTGGTACACAGGGCCTGATGACAATACGTTCCCTTTGTACTTTGATCAAATGATGTACTTTGGTGCTCTGCGAGAACGGAGTATGTGGGTGGATGCCCTCCCGGCGCAAGACGCCAAGGATGTGTTGTTAAATCTTCCTAGCCTTGACGAGAGTGGATATGATAAGGGATTGGCTGACCCGACAATGGAGGAGTGGGAGAAGCTGGGGAAGTTGGAGATATATTTGGTTAACTACAGCCGAACCTCTTTAGTTGGTTTGGCCAGGGAAAGGATAGTTGATGCTGCATTACAGGTAGATGCTGATTATCTCTTCTGGTGGGATGATGACATGCGGTTTTGCAAGGATGCCTTTCTACGTCTCTGGAGGCATCAAAAGCCTGTTGTTGGCGCTTTGGCGTTTACCGCTAGACGGCCAATTCACCCAGTCATATTTAGGTTGACGGAGCGCTGGGATAGCAACAATAACAGTAAGGTGGTAGAAAAGAACGAGATAGTAATGGACTATCCCAAAGACCAATTAATAGGCAGTGCTGATATTGGGGGAGAACTGGCACTGGGTGCGGCGGTTTGCCTATACGACATGCGCGTTTTTAAAGAGATTGAGAAACCTTGGTTTACTAGTACTGGTTGTGGTGAGGATTACTTTTTTAGCTACCGCTGCAAGGTGCACGGGATTGAAAGGTATCTAGACACAAGCGTTAAGACTGAGCATCTAGAACATGAGCCTAGGTGGGCCAGTGAGGATTCTTATTGGCGTGATAGAGAAGCCGCGCATGATCAGTATGTGAAAGAGTTTGGAGATGTTGTGAAGGAAGTGCAAAATGGAGAGGCGGTAGTGACTGACGTGTTGGGAGTGCAGGTGTGAAAGATCTTCTAACCATCGTCATTCCTACGTGGAATAACTTAAATATGCTG
>VTLG01003043.1_pt1 | contig 13524 bp, 7 predicted proteins | sample 4694571 | NCBI WGS metagenome assembly VTLG01 (sample SAMN12604809, study PRJNA352737) | marine metagenome | biome: ENVO:00000447; feature: ENVO:00000209|ENVO:00000569|ENVO:01000036; material: ENVO:00002151; isolation source: viral sequences binned using virsorter ...
TTAAAGATTGTACCAAAAGCAATTATGGTTTTTCTGAGTATTTCGTGATAGTAATAGTTTCCTAACATTAGAATGTACCGAATGGATTTCCTTCAGAGAAATCGAGTATTTGATCTGCCTCTAATTCAATCTCTTGATTGTCATCAAAAGCATCATCACTTTGATTATCTTCATCAAAGAAATCAAGTGCATAGTTTGAAAATGCTGTTGTACCGAATGAAATAATAACATTTGGACATGCTACATTATTTACACATGGAGGTTCTATAGTAACATATCCTGCGAATATTCCTGTGATTGTACTTCCAGATCCACATACTGGAATTGTATTACCTACACCAGAGAAAGCTTCTTTTACAGCAAAACCAACTTCCAATCCAGCCGTGCTAATACCCAATATTCTATTAGTGCTAGTGCCAACATTAACTACAACTTGAGATACAGTGTTAAAGTAAATTGATTTTGTTGCCTGTATAATTTCACCAGGAACAAATGCTGCCATTGTTGTTCCAATACCAACATTTGAAACTTCAAGAACGTTAGTATCAGTATCCCATGTTTTAACTCTTGCTTCTATACCAGAGGTGAGTCCTTTAACAACTTCACCCACATCAAAATTACCAACACCAGATAATTCTGCATTTGCAGTTGGTACAACTGATGGTTTTGAAATTGTAATCGTAGGTGTAACTGTGTACCCAATACCTGCGTTTCTTAAAAAGATATCAGATATTGTTCCATCTGCAAGAAGATTTGCCTCTGCAACTGCTGGTGCTGTGTTAAGACCAACGACAGTAACAGTTGGAGTTGCTGCGTATCCGACTCCGTTATTTGTCATGATAAAGTCAACAATACCAAAGTTTGTTTCTTCAATAGCAGCAGTTGCGGCTGCACCTACACCACCTCCACCTGTAATAGTTACTAGTGGTGCTGTTGTATATCCTATACCTGCATGAGTTAACATAATTCTATCAATAGAGAATATACCAGCTCTTGTTGTTGTAATTGCAACTGCTGTTGCATCTTGATTACCTACACCAAATGGAGCAGTTGAAATTGCAACGTTTGGTGTGCTGGTGTATCCACTACCATCATCGTTTAATACAATTTGACGAACATAACCTTTATTGATAGTGTTTAATTGTGCATTTACAGTTGCAGTTGTTCCAGCTCCAATTAATTGTAACTTACTAATGTAACCAATGTCTTCAAGTTGAGAATCAACAATGTCGATACCAGTATCAAGAACTTCATCTTCATATTCAAAGAGTTCACATTTAAGTTGATAAACATAATTTTTTCCTAACTGATAGAAAGGTTGTTCATGCTCTACAAATTTAACTTCAAATAATCTTTGACCTAATGGGAAAAATATTATGTCTCCCTCTCTTGGTCTTGACGATAATGTGTAATCATCATCAGCTGCTAAAAATGGTGAAATAAAATCCTCAAATCTTTCTTTTGATATTGTAATTGTAAGCTCATCTCTTAAACTTACACCAAATTTAGTCATGATATCACCCTGACCACCATAACCATCATATGTGTTTACATATGCCTCTAATAAAAAATTATCATCAAAAACTGATGATTGAACTTCTCTAAGTATTGTTTGCTTTCTTACAAATTTTCTAGGAATGTATCTAACTTCAATACCATATATTTTTAAATGTTCATTTATTAAATCTTGAACAAGTCTTTGTTCTCCTTGAGATCCTTGTAAAAAATGAGGATTTATTGCCATCAGTCATCACCCAATAAAGTCTAGAGGAGGTAACTCAAACTCAGTTGTCATTCTTTGTCTGATCGCATCTATTTCTCTGATAGCATCATCATATATTTCTCTACCATTAAGTTCAATACCACCAGGTAATTTTGTTCCTCTAAATTTTATTAAATTTTGTCCCCATTGTTTTTTAATTAATGCAGTGGCATATAATTTAACAAACATATCATTGTAAACCTGTTTGAATATGTCTGGGTTCAAAGCACGGTAACAATCTATGATTAGATAATCACCTACTTTTTGTGATCCCCAATCTATATCTAAGTATAAACGATCTTGTCTTTTATTAAATCTTATTTGTTTTTCTGGTGATAATATAAAATCAATATCCTCAAGACGAGTTTTTGTCATACTATATTGTAATAGTTCAACAGAGTTGAAATAGTAAAGGTCATTTAAAAATAATTGATATTTGATACTGAACATACTTCCTGATATGCTACTACTATCAAATTTAAATATCTTTTCGATACCCACAACTGAGTCTGGAACTTGTATGTAATTTGAATTTTCATAAAATTCGTAAGTTTTCTCACCATAAGTAGTAATTCCAGTATTAACCATTGATGTAGTAATACCTGTTGTATGAATTCCTATTCCTGTAGTTCCACCAATACCTGTAGTTGTACCAGATACAGTAACACCAAGACCTCTATCAATATCATCTTGTGTTATTTTATACTTAAGGTACATTTTTTCAACACCATCAAAGATGCGTTCATGAAACATCTGAATGGCATCATCTATCAGATCATCTATTTGGTCATCATCGACATTAACTTCAAGCACAGGAGCACCTAGTTGCCTTAAACAGTATTCTATTAAACCTTGTCTGCTACTTGCTTTCGCCATCTTCTTCTTCGATCTCTGCTAATAGATTTTCGTACTTTTCTTGAAATTCAAGTTTTTCTGCTAGTAATTCTTTTTGAGCATCTAAGTGGTCTTGAACCACTGTTTGTAATTTTGCTTCAAGAAGAATATTTTGGTTAGTTAATGTAGAAATTTTTTGGTTGTAAATTTTTATCAAAGCATTCACATCAACATCATTATTTTGTGTCATAGTTTAGAACGAGCCTCCATCAATCGTTGTTGTCCATTTGGGAATGTTGTTAGCATCCGTGGTAAGTATAAAGTTAGAAGTAGTTATACCAGCAGCAGTACCAGCAGCACCGACTTGCTTACCTGTTGTATCAAAGTAAACGATACCATTTCCAGTGGTATCATAACCACCAGTCTGGAAGTATATATCTGCTACGTCCAATGCACCTCTTGTGCCAGTCACTGTATCACCTACTATAGTTGCATCAGGTATAAAAGTAAATGATCTTGCAGGTGCATTACTATTTGTGTTTGTATCGGCATCAATATATCCAAAGAAACCTTGTTTATTGTTACCAGCTCCTGAACTTGTATTATATGTGAATGCCACACCACGATCAGTATTAGTGTCAACGTTTGCTGTGACTTCTAATTGAGTTGTAGTGGCAATACCACCAACTTGAACAGCATTAGTAATTGTGACTAATGCCTCATCTAAATCGTATGTTGAGATTGTAGTTCCACTTGCTATGTTTGTTCCAGTGATACCATCTCCTGTATTAATACCTGCGGTTGTATCCAGTTTGATTGTACTGACACCAGCAAGTGCGGTTGCCATTACAGTTCTTGTGCTAGTTGTGACACCTAAGTTAATTATTGCATCATTTAAGTTAACTGTGAATGAATCAACTGTTGTAGTTGTACCATCAACTTGTAAGTCACCTTTAACAATAACTGTACCTTCATTACTTAAACCATCTGGATATGGGTCAATGTATAATGTATTTCCAGTGTTAGGTAGAGATGAAATTACGTTTGAAGAAATACCAACACCACCAACTCTTGCATCTAAAGCATGGAATACACCACCAGTTTGATGCATATCTCCTTCAAAGGTTGATATTCCTGTTACTCTAAGGTTACGTATGGTTGCCTCATCTAGAAATAGATCATCAGCAACATGTAAATCACCACCTACAAATAAATCACTTACAAAAGTTCCAATACCTGTAAATGTAGATACTCCAGTTACGCCTAAATTACCACCAATATTAACACTCTTCTCTATACCGACTCCACCTTCGACTACAAGGGCACCATTATCTTTTGTAGACGAATCAGTAACGTCTGCCATAATAACCGACACACCGTTAGCATACGTCCAATCAGCACCTGTTACTTGTACTCTATCAGTTCCATTTTCATCATATTCTATCTTTGCATCTTTACTGTCACCAAAGGTTAAAAATATATCATCTCCAATTACTACTTCACCACTTCCATTAGGTGTAAAGAAAATATCTCCGTCTGTGTTTGTAGATGAAAGAACATTTGCATCTAATCTTAAGTTATCTACGTTCCATTGATCAACTTTACGATCAGCAGTAAGAATAGGAACAAATCCATTTGATGCAGTTGATGCATTAGCACCACTTGCAACTGAACCTGCTACGTTACTTAATAAATCCGTGAAATATCTACCACCAACAACCTGTGGGTTCTCTCCATTATCTCCAACAAATAATCTATCACCACTATTACCTTGTGTACCAGATCCACTGAGGGTTACACCTAGTTCACCAAATTTTAAAGATGATGGTGCTGTTGTACCAGTTGATCTTTTTATTCTTATAAAACTCGCCATTTCAGAAACTTCCTCCGTTTATGTCCAAATTCTGGGCTGCACCTGGTGTGCACTCAAGTGTACCAGTCCACTTTTGAGTGGTACTGTTATAAACTAAAATCATTCCATTTTGTGGATTAGCAGCATCCACATCACTTAATTCACCGATAGTTCCTGCACCACTACCTGCTAGTGAGGATGTGACCTTTATAGCATTTTGTTGTCCTACTCTTACTTTGATTTCAGCCATATTAATCAGGGTATACTATATCGTCTGGTATTTTAGTGACACCAACATTTACTAAAACTGTTCCTTCCAAAACCTTTGTTCGTTCAGAAGCACTATCTTTGATAACAACATCATAAACGTACCTACCAGTTCTAAAGAAACCAGAGTCAACTAGTTTGCGACTTTTAATAGCTGGCATGCTTAATCTAATTTTTCCAGCAGATGCATTAGTAATAGTTGCATCAAAACCCTCCCCCTTTTTAGCAGCAGGATGTTTTCTGATTGACGAAGCAATGGTAAAACCACTTAAATTAGTTGGTGAGTTAGTTTCAGCGTTCTCTAGAGTAAAGATCTGAGAAAAGTCAGAATCAGAACTTAAAATGAGATTAGCTGTATAAACTGCCATTTAGAAACAATATCACGATCTAAGATATATTTATATTTCCAATAATCCGTCTATATATCCTGCTCTCTATCAATAAAGGAATAATTAGGATGATTGAAAAAGAAAACCTGATTATATCTATAATCATCATCAAAAAATCTATCATTGCATATATCCATACCATGTGGAAACTTCAATCCATCAAAAAATACCAGTCTATTGTATTTTGGTTCAAGGGTTTTTAGTAGTTTGAATTCACCTTTTTTGATCCAAGGGGTATTATGCTCATAGGTCATAATTCTTTTACTTTTGTCAAAATACTCTGGTGAATACAAATTTGTCCCACATTCATCACTAAAATAAACTATGCCATTGTATCCAGTGTCTCTATGTGGCCACCAAATACATTCTTTATAATTATTAAAATCATCTCTATAAAATTTTGATACGTTAGTTACAACTTCTGGTTGACCATAATATTGTTTACATAAATTTTTTAAAAATTCATAAACTTTTTTAACAGCATAATTATATTCAATTGTTCTCCTATCCTCAAAATACACCCCATTATTTGTTGGTTTTTGCTCCATCTTCCATAAAGGTATATTCTCTCTATCAAAGAGAAAACTAAAAACCTCGTCAGGTTTTTCATAAAAGTCATCTATAAGAAATATGGTCGTTTCGTCTAGATATTCTTTTTTAATTTCAATTTTTGGATTAATTTCAAACACTTATAATAAAAAATAATTTTACTTTTTTACAATCTCCCTCAGTAAAGATTTAATTTCTTCAATATCTTGTTTCATTCTCTCTATCTCATCTCTTTGATTAGATTTGAAACGTTTCATTTTTTTGTACTGTTTAAATGCGTCTGTATCCGTATTTAATATTGCACCAGATTTTTCATCTCGATACAAATTTTTATGATCTTTAACAGGTATCATGCTAATGCTATGGTACGTAAATCTTTAAATCTAGGAGATTTTGCTTCATTTGTTCCACTCATAACAATTTTAATTTTATATCCTATGAACTCTTCAAGATTATCAATACTAAATTGATACTCTTTGAATTCATTATTTAAACTTGGTGAGACAAAAGCATCTGGAAGACCACTATTTTTAGACGAATCCAATACTTCATCACCAAAACCATCACCATCAGTGTCTGTTAAGTTATCAAAACCAGGAAATGCTGTATATGCTAATTCAGTTTCAGTGCCATCTGCTCTTACTAATTGATAGAATGCTCTGAAATCTGCACTTGCATCACGGTATGCTGTAATAAACATTTTAAGTGATGTTGCTGGATTTTTCAAGTCTACTTGATTACTAATGTAAACGGATGCATGAGGATCACCAGATGATGTTTGAGATCTTCCATCTTCAACATAATTTAATATAGGTTTGTTTAATCTTGATCTCTCATATATTATAACACCATTTTGAGTATCTATCACAGGTGATAGATTAGTATTCATTGATATTAAAGTTACACCCATTGTAACTGATCTAAAGAGAGGCAATTCAGTAAGTCTATTAATTTCATTAATTTGAGAACAAAGAAGTCGAGGAGTTGAAAGTTTATTTTCATTATTAATATTAATATTTTCAAAACCTTGATCTAAGAATGAAACCTCACTTCCACCAGCACTTGTTCCAGTAACGGTTCGTATTTGAGTTCTCATTGCAACATCATTACTTGGAATTAAAGTGTCAAACTGTGGTGCAATCATATCAAACTGGTAGTTTTGAGATGCAAATATTGAATCACCACCAAGATTTGCCTCATTTGAGAAACTTACTTGTGTATCTCCAGAAGATAATGAACCTCTATTCAAACTTAAATAATATGAGTCCATGTCTTTTAAATCAATAACCGATAATGGCATTAATGCCATATCGTGATCAGTATTAATCTCTCTTAGATCATAACCGTTTAGTTCATACTTGTTAACTCTATCACCAGTATTATGTGTCCTTGGAACTGTGCCATCTATACCTCTTGTTCCTATTCCAAGTTGATTTGTGCCAACACTATTATAGTAAATTATTTCACTGTTTATTTTGACATATCCTTGAGATGTTGATATACCTGCAAAGGTCGCAAATTCTGAAGTGCTTGCAACTGATATCACTTGATCATTAACTGCGAGTGCGTCTGTAAGTAAAACAGGTATTGTATCTGGTTCTACATCAGCGATGGTAACAAAATTATTATCAGCTTGCATTCCATGATTGAAATGACTAACTTCAATTACGTTGCCTGTATACTTATCGTCATAAGTTGATGATGATGTAATAGTAGTAGAAGCATAAGATGTCGCAGTTGAACCCTCATAAACAACTAATGGTTGACCACTTGTAAATTCTTCACCTTGAACATTATTGAGATAAAGAGTTCCTCTTCCATTTAATGCTGTGATTGTAACTTCAGCACCTGACCCTTTTGTGACATTATTAGTAGTGATACCCACAACATCTCCAATAAGATATCCCTCACCACCAGTGTTACTTGTAATTGAAACAGATGTTACTTGACCAGAAGCATTTGCCTGAACAGTTGCTGTGGCATTAGTTCCATTTCCAGTTACTGCAAACAATGGAACATTATTGAAAGTTCCCTGCTTGTAACCTGTGCCTTGATTAGATATATCAATAGTGTTAATAGGACCACCAACTTTTTCAATATATCCCTGTATTGCAGTTGTTGATGTTGAATCACTTACTTTACTACCAACACTAATATTACTAATAGAAGATGCATGATTAGTCGTTGTAATACCAACTTTTAGTTTTCTTGGTAGGGTTGTGACTGCATTTGGTTTCAATCTTGCTATATTTCCACTATCTGATGACATTGGAGAATTGTAGAAGAATGCAGTTCCTGATTCAGAAGTAAAACTTGCCTTATAAAGTTTGAATTTTAAATCTTCATATTGGCTTGCAGTCCATACATTACCATTTTGTGATTTAAATAAACTTCCACCTAGATATTGTCTTGTAACAATAACAGATTCTGCATCAGGTAAAGTCTGTGTATTAACAGTTTTATCACCCATTCTTGATATCCAAACTTCATAATTTATAGTTTGAGTAACTCCAAGAACTAAAGCATATTCTTTTTCTGGTTCAAGATAAATTGGTGATGGGAAAGTAACTCTTGTTGCAACTTCACCATTATCAGAAGTATTAATATTTGCAGGACTTACAACAGCACGAGCAAAATCTTGAACTAATTGTGTTGTTGGTGTCCCAAACTCAGTTGTACGAATTTCAACAGTTAGATTTTCATTCATATCCTTTGTTGCAAAGAATAAATCAACTGAGGTTAAAAATGCACCATTTTCATCAACTTTAAATGTCTGTGATAATGGATCTATTCCTTGAACATTTCTGCCTGGAATTGTTCCTAATGGTGAACCGTTTGACTTACCTCTTCTTCTACTTCTACGAGTATTTCTAGATGTTGAGGAACTACTTGAAGAAGAACCACCTGATCCACCTGATCCACCTGATCCTCCACCAGAACCACCTGATCCTCCGCCAGAACCACCTGATCCTCCGCCAGATCCACCAGATCCTCCACCTGATTTGCCAGAACTCTTACGAGAGTATCCACTAAAACCTTTTGGATTTGGTGGTACACCAGTTCCGTAACTTCCACGAGAGTCATTTTTACCATATCTGGCTACATTTCTTCTATATTGATTCCAAGAGTATCTTTGAAGTCTACCATCCCAGTTAAATCTTCCTGTGACAACATATCTTCTTCCACCACCACCATATCTTCCACGATAAACAGGAGGTGGGACTCTAACAGTAACATTTGTGGATTTGATTGTATTTACTTTTCCACTTGTAATATATTGAGCTTCTCCAGAACTTATTAATTCTGATCCAATATTTGGATCTTCATTAGCAAAACTGGATGTCAATTTAAAGGTACTTGTTCCAACTTTAAATCTTAAAGAAGGAGGAGGAGTTGCTAATGGATCTCTAAAGAAGAATGATCCAAACACATCACCAAAAGTATCTGCAACTAATCTAACATTCGTTACAGTTGCCTGTGCTTTGCTTGTTTGTCCAAGTAATGTAACATTACCTGACGTAGGAATATAACCATAGTAATTTCCTCTTGCTTCATCATCAATAGAAGCAATATCAACATTTAAGACTGTTGATGAAGATGAATAATTTGTACCTAATAATGAAGTTGTATCATATGGATTAGCATTGAATGTTTTTGATGGTGCGTTTATATCACCTGCTTTATGGTCAGGTTGTGCAATTCTAAAACATGCATATTTTTTACCACCAACATATGCTTCTACTTTTTCTCCTTTTGTAAATATTCCATTTACCATTGAAATTTCTACAAGTTTTGGAAGTAAATCTATGTTACTTGTTTTATCAAAGAATGGATAGAATCTTGTTACTGGTCTAAGTCCATCTGCTGCAAATCCAACGTTTCTGGAACGTATATGATCATCTGCTTTTGAACTAACTTGTTTTTTCTCTACATATGTTCTGGCAACAGAACCTGTTACAGTTCTACTTCCTCCCGATACTTCAACATTTCTAACCCAAGTATCACTTGCTGGTTCTAATTTTATTTTTCCGTAAAATCCAGTCAAATTAAATGGGTTTACATTCTCAACTCTAGATGCTAAAGGATTTCCTAACCATTCTATCTCATCATAGTTAAGAGTTACTAGATCACCTGTTTTTTTAACATTTGGATCAAGTAATGCTAAATCAGCACTAAAATCTGCACTTTCAGTGTTTATGGATGGGTCTAATGCTAATTCTGGTTTTACTGACCATAAATGTGTTGGAACAGTCAGTTCTTGAGCATCAGTATCAACTGTTACATTACAGTCAATATCACCAACATCTAGAAGGTTTGTATTTTTAAAATCATCTACAAAAAATCCAGTTTTAAATCTTGTTAATCCATCTGCATCTTGAATTTGTAAAGTTTTTGTATCAAGTTCCAATAAAGTTAATGATGAAGTTACCTCTAAGTTTTCAATCCTATCCTCTAACTTACCAATATCTCTCATGGTAAACCTTACATTATCAACTAAAGTGATAATCGCATCATCTGGATCGTAAAGATATGCAGGTAATGTAATTGTTCCCAATTCCATTGTATTATCAGTTGTAGATGGTTCTACTGGATCTGTTGAGGATTCACCAACCATTACAGCTATTGTAGCATCACTACCTAAAACAACTTTATCCTTTCTTGGTAGGTAAAAATTATATCCAACTATTGAACTTTCATTTGGTGAAACAATGAATGATGGATTCGATGTATTGTTAAATAAACGATTGACAAATGAAAATGGTGATCCTGAACCATCATACGCTGCAACTCTTGGTCTAAAATCAATTGTATCTGATGCTCTTAATCCATTCTTTAAATGAGGAACATCCTTACCAAACCTTTCTTTTGCATAAGAATCAACAGTGTAAAAATCACCCTTATCATTGCTAGGCACATCATACCTATCATAGATTATAATTAATTTTCTTGATGGAGCAGGAAAATTAGTTTTTCTTACTATTCTTGAAAAATCATAAAACTCTTCTCTTTGTCCTTTATCCAATGAGAATCTATTTGTAATATTGGAATTATTACCAATGACAATTTCTTGTAGAGTTGAAGATATATTTGATTCTGCAAAGTTACAAACTTCACCTAATATAAAATCAGTAGATGATAAAACAGCGACTTCAACTTCTGTAGAGGATAATCTACCAATTATTTGAGCAACTGCTCCAGTTTCTGCTCCAATAATTTGCTCACCCAAAACACTTGCAGTATTAAGGGATAAACCTGATGGAAATACGAATTTATCAAGGGTTGGTGATGATGAATCTAAAGACTCATATACCCCAATTATTTTTACTGCATCTGGATTATTTAAAGATATTTCTCTATCTTCTACTCTTAAACCATAATCTTTACTTTGAGTCATTCCTGTCAAAGCAGTATTAATACCAACAGCAGTTTGTTCAACTGCCACTCTTTGACTCCTTATATAATCTTTTTGTTTACTTTTTAAATCAGTTTTTTTAAGGGTTGAACTTACAACAACATTAGATTCACTTGTTTTTAATCCATTAATGGTAACTGTTTGTCCATCATCACTTAAAACAAATTGATCAGATGTTAATTTTTCAATAGTTCCATCACTGTAATGAACAGAGTATCTTTCTTCGTCAAAATTTTCATAAAATGCACTTGAAATACCACTTGCAGATAAATCAAATGTTAAAACACCCGATCCATTACTACTTTCACCAGTAATATTTTTCCCTACTATGAGATTTGCACTTGATAAGTCAATATCCGAAACATTTTTATTATCTAATTCTGCATATAAACCTTTATTATCTTGTAATTTAATATTTGGAACACCAAAAGCAAATGTTGTGCTTAACTTTGTAGTATTTAATGCTCCGTTACATATACCTGTTATATTAGGCACTGCAGAAAGAGTTACACTTAATCCATCTGATGACACTGTTTCTATTCGATTAAATCTCTCAACAGTTTCTCCATCTGGAGTGTATCTTAATATTGTTCCAGTGCTAACACCTACAAAATTAAAACTTCCATTTGTTGTCGCACCAGCCCCAGTAATTGTTATTTTATCAGAATTACTAAAGTTTGGACTAATTACTCGATTTAAAACAGTATCAGATGTAAAACTTACAGCATAACCAGCTAAAGATCCAGTGTTTTGATGAATTCCTTTAACATCTTGTATTCCAAATGTTTTTAATGATTTGACGGATACACTGAAAGATGTATCTTCATTAATTACAAGTTGTTCACCTGCCATAAATTGACCTGTTACTTCACTCAAATGAATGCATGAATAACCCCCAGAAACTGTAAATACATATCCTGTCGCACCACTACTTACACCTCTTACAAAAGAAGATACAGGAACTTCGTTATTTGAAACAGCTTTATTAAGTTCTAATTTTGTAAATATTTGAACGTCAAATAAATGTAAATCCCACTCAGTTGTATCATTATTGTACGCAGCATCTGTTACAGAAAATGAGTAGACCCTTGCTTCTCCTATTTTATCTCCTTGTTTTTCATTATCTGCGGTGGTTCTTTTGTTATATAATTCAACAGTAAGGTCTTGGTCAATATTAGGTGCTGGAACTCCAGATACATGATTTACTTTAAAAATAGTTCCCATCTGATATGGAACTAATGCATTTTCAACTATTTGTTTATCTCTTGGTTTATCAACGTCAATAAGTGTAGATGAATCTAATTCTATGTCATATCCCTGTACATATGCTTTTCCAGATGAAACTTTGACACACATTATGTCATCATCTGGTATATTACCATTGTCGGTAAATTCACCTGCTCTGTAAACACCATCTCCAGAAATACCATCATTCAAACTATTTAAAACATCAAGTTTAAAATCATCTAATGAATAATTACCAGATTCCTCGAAGGTTCTTTTTGCAAAATAATCTCGAATTAAATTATACTCAGTTTCAGAATTTAATACTTTTATCTCACCATTATCAATTCTAAGTAATTCTATAAAATTAGTATCATTAGTATCTGTTAATGCTTTTTTAGCAAGAGTGGTAGTAATTTTTAATCTATCAGCACCAGGTGCTGCGAAGTTAGAAAATCCCCTTGCATTATCATAAAGTTGGCTATCCTCTTTTGCTGTTATAAATTGCTCATCTATATTAAGACCAACTCTATATGATACACCTTGTTGATCATATGGTTCTAATAATATCTTACCAGCTGGAACTTCAACAAAATTACCTCTAATGAAAAAGACACCAGCACCTAATTTTGCAGCTGTTCCAGTAAAACAAGATTCATCATCAATTAGTTTTAGCACGGTTTCACCTGCATTTATTGATGTATTTCCATATACAAATGTTTCATTAACTATTAAATTTTCACCATTGTCTGGGAACAACGCTTCGTTATCAGGACCTGAGTTTAAATATTTTACAAAAATGGTTAATTGGTCTATCTGGTCACTATCCTCTGGATATAAGTAATCGTCTATTACAACACTAACACCTGTAGTTTGACTTGTTAATGTTAAACCTTTTAATTCATCCAAATATAAACTTACTGGAATCCCTAAATGTTCAGGTTCAATTATCATTGAATAATATTCTTGATCATAGGCAATGTTACCTGGAATGACCATTGAACCATCTTTGAACATATGTGATCCAAAAGATTCAATTTGATTTTGAAGAATTGACTGTAAAGTGCTTAATTCTCTTGCCTGAACTGGAAATCCAGGTTTAAATAAAACTTTATAAAATTGATCATTAGGATCAAAATCATCATAATAAGGACTTATATTTAAATTTGTTTTTTGTGCCATTTTTTAAAATTCCAAGATGATTTTGATGTCTTCTTTTTGTCTTGAGTTTCTT
>VTLG01003771.1_pt1 | contig 13523 bp, 19 predicted proteins | sample 4694571 | NCBI WGS metagenome assembly VTLG01 (sample SAMN12604809, study PRJNA352737) | marine metagenome | biome: ENVO:00000447; feature: ENVO:00000209|ENVO:00000569|ENVO:01000036; material: ENVO:00002151; isolation source: viral sequences binned using virsorter ...
GGTTAGAGAGTTCCTGTTTAGTTGCCTCTAGGGCTGTTATTTGTCCTATTATATAGTTATATTTTGTCATACTGTCAATACCCCCGGACGTTACGGCCACTGACAATTCTTCTATTCTTCTATCCATATATCGTAAAAGTTTATTTATCGCTGTTTCTAATTGCATTATCTTTCTCCTAACTTTTTCTTAAATTTATGCACACGTTTACGTGCGTTTCTTTCCATTTTCTTATCTTTCTTTTTTAAAGCTGTGCCCACATCTCTTCTCGCGGACATCAACCCTTTAACTAATTTTTTCTTATAAGGTCCCTCTTTTAAGTCAGATACTCTATAAGATTTACCGTTAAACTTTCTTCGTTTTTCTGATCGCATCCTTACCTCTTTTAAATATGCTAGCCACCTGGCTCTTACCCATAACTTTCGCTCTTTGCTCCCCAACTGTGAGAATTTGTATTTTTCTCGCAAATGGTTTGTTGACTCGTTTAACTTTAGCCACAGTTGCTCTAGCATCCGCAGGGGTTGCAAACTTAATTGATACAGTATCTCTAGGATTCTCATCAGTATAAAGTCTCCTACCAGAACCTTTTGGTTTTTTACCTGTTCCTACTTTGGGGTCTCTTTTTTTTCTCATTTAGCACTTCCATCTTCTGCGTGCCTGTCTAAGTCTTGAGTTCGGATCTTTTGCTGCTTTAGGAAATTTTTTCATTTGTCCTAGTGATCTTGCGCAGAATGATTTTCTACGTTTGGCAGCTTTTGATCCTGGCTTCACTTTTCCAGTCACCGCTGTTTTTAATTTAGAGCCGGGATTTGCTCTTCGATATGCAGCCACACCGGCTCTTGTCATGCCTGCACCTTTTTCCGTTGGACGAAAATTCTTTTTATTTCTTTTGGGCATTTTATCTTGTCGTCTCATTATCTGACTCCCATTCTTCTGCCCATAAATCCACCCATCATAGCTTTCTTTCTTTTTGCAAATGTTGGAACATTTGTTGGTTTACCACCAACACCTTGTGCCTTACTTCTTTTCCTTGCAACGGCACTCCGCCTCTGGGATTCTGTCATCCTTGCCGCTTTTGCAGCAGGCACGCACTTTGGATACTTTCGCTTTGATCCACTTGCAGATTTTCTTCCACATTTATTGAAACCCCCACCTTTTTTCTTGGATCCTATGTCGACCCAATCTTGTTTGAACCATTCTTTTAGACCAGCCATTACGAGTTCTTGCCGTAAGCTCTACCTTTACCTCTTTTGGCAAGTTTACAGACACTGCCTCCGTTTTTAAAACTTTTAAGCATTTCATTTGCTTTTTCTAAAGATTTGTTTGCTTTATCAATACTTTCTTTAGACATTTCAGCTTCAGGTTTCTTTCTAGTAATATACTCAGGTTCCTTTTTAGTAATATACTCAGGTTCCTTTTTAGTAATATATTTAGGTTCTTTTTTAGTAATATACTCTTTTTTCTTTTTAGTAATGTATTTAGATTCTTCTGCCATTATACTTTTCCACCTTTTAAGTATTTCATTCTAGTCATATCTATCATGCCACCACCCATTAAACCTTGTGCTCTTAATTTTTTAGCTGCCTCTGCAACTCCGCCACCGGCTCTAGATATTCTACCACCCATAGCTTTACCTGCAGGTTTAGGTCCCTTAAAATCTTTTCTTTTTACGCCAGATGGATCTTTAATTTTACCTGCACAAATTTTAGATGCGTAGGCATTAGCATAGGCACTAGGGTATACCTTGAACTTACGTTTTGCTGCTGCTTTTCCTCTAGGACATAGTTTAGTCATAATTAAGCCTTTGCTGTTTGTTTTGCTCTTTTAAAGTCAGATGCTTTTGGTGCACCCTTTGCACCTTTCTTTCGCATCTTGCCACCACGTTTTCTTTTTGCGTGTATGTTTGCGTATAAACCTGGTCTAGCCATTAGATCACCTTCTTTTTATTTTTTTTATTAGCTGCTATAAATTTAGCTTTTGGATCTGCTGCTGTTACATTTGGATTATTATCTAACCCATATTTAACACTCTGCATTCCTAAATTACCTTGATTTTTTTTCTTTTTTTTAGCTAATGTTATTTTAGTTTTAATATCCATGGCTGGAACACCAGTTCTACTTGTTCCTTTTTTAAAACCTATTCTACCACCTTTTCTTTTTTTCTCTCGAAGAAATGCTTTTCTCTCTTTAACCATCATCTCTTCTTTTTTATCTTTTTTTATTTTTTTTATTTGGTCGTCAGTTACGTTACGTCCAGGATTTTCAGCTTTAAAATCCTTAATACCTTTATCAAGTCCTTCATCTATCGCTTTAATTTTTTGTTTAAAAGTTTGAGTAGCCTCAGAAAGTTTAGGTTTAGGTTTTACACCACCGATTGTAGCAAATTTCTTTCCACCGCTAAAACCCGCTTTATCGCTTGGTCCTTGAAATACTTTTGAAAATCCTTTAAAAAATGTTTTTCCTGCTCCTACATATTTGTTTGACATTATTTTTTGCCTCCGTTTCTAAATATTTGTGTACCCTTTATACCAAAAATACTCGCAACTACAAGTATCCATAGGTTCGTAAACCAAGATGGAAGGGTAGAAAAATATTCAAAGAATAATTTTACTTTTTCCATCGCTGCCGGATCGTCGCTTAGAACTGCCCAAGCTAATACTATAATCGGAGCCGACAAAATAATCAATACAAATTCGTCTTTCCAGTCCGATTGTCTAGCTTCAAGAAGTTTACCTTGGTAAGCCTCCTCACCTCGGGCCATACGCTCTGCATGCATTAATTGTGCATCAGACATTGCCATTTTAGTTTTCTGACGGTTAGAATATATCTTTGCGCCAGCTTGCATAGCAATTTTTGCTAAACTGAACCAGGCCATTAGTACGCCTTTGAGTTTCTTTTCTTCTCAGCCAACATTCTGTTTTGTCCATTTACTGGCATTTCAGGTTTTCCTGTACCAATAAGGTTAAATGCTTTGTCAGCTGTTGTTTTAGATCTAGGATCTACCTCAACTTGCTGATCTTGCACTGTAACTGGCTTAATTTTATCTAATTTTTGCATTTTAGCTCCTTGTTTTTTTCTTTTCTACGCCTTTTATCTTACCTTTGTTCTTTGAAGCATAAAAAACTGCTTCTCCTCGCTTTTTGCCGTATTGTTTTTTCATGGACTTCATGATTTTTTTACCTTTTTCGTTTAACGGCATTATTCTTCAACCTGTATTGCAGTTATACCTGGTTTTTCAGCCTTTGCAAGGCTTACTCCAGCTCTTAATTTTGCTAATTTTTCGTTTTGGTCCATTTTATCCTCTGCAATGTCTTTCGCTTGCATTAATTTAGCTCTATCAATCTCTGATTTTCTCTCATCAGCTTCTTTTTTACGTTCATTTTCCATGGCACGTAGGTCAACTTCTCTTGCTTTTAGTTTTAGAAGTGGATCAGAGTCAAATTGTGACGTAATTTTCTTCTCTTCTCTCATGAAGTCTTCAGTCATCTCTGCAATCAACGTTGCTTTTCTAGATTCTACTTGTTGTGTAAGCACTTGTAGTTGTTGTGCTACCTGTGGATTGACCGGAGCTTGCTGTTGCATCATCATCATTTGTTGTAACTGCTCTCTAAACTCTAATTCTATTTGTTCTTGCGCCATCAAACTAATATGTTCTAAAATATTTTTTTGTATTGCAGCCATAACAGCAGGATTATTTCTAACCATGTTTGTAGACATAAAATTTAAGTGTGCTGTGATGTGTGCTCTGTGATCTTGACCAGGAAAAGCTTGAAAAGGTCTAGCTGCCAGAGCCATAATATGTTCTTGGCTAGGGTCCATTGGTTGCACAGGAGCTGGCGGTGGTAATACCGCATCAATATTTTTAACACCGATAGCTTCGTACATTGTTCTATATGCTTGATACAAGTTGTGTATCTGTGGATTTGATGTAGCTAACTGTAATTGTGTTTGCGCTAATGTAATTCTTTGTGACATCGAAAATATGTTTGGATCTGCAACTGGCAAGATATCTATTCTATCGTCAAAGTCAGCTTGCTTAATAACTCTTGCACCACCAATTACATCATATGGATATTCTGGTGGTAAGTATGTAGATATAATTTTAGATAACAATTTAAACTCTTGTCTCATTGAGCTGTATAGTCTTTTGTGGATTGCAGACATGACTTTAGATCCTCTTTCAAGAAGAGCTATCGTAGTTCCAACTGCAGCGTTTTGTTGGCCTTCACCAATTTGTAATTCTGATATTGCAGCAAATCTTTGACCTGCTTGTACAACTAGACCCATCAGCTGTAACAAGGTTGCTGATGGTTCTTTGTACGGTAGAGGGAAGAAAGCTTCTCGCAAATTACCACCGGGTGCATCTACGTCCTTGAACTCACCTGGTTGAATCGGAGCAGCTTCGTCTCTAACTCTTACGCCTCTTTGTTTAAAACCTGCCGGTAGATTCGACAAAGTTCCTGCATCTAATAATTGGCGGAGAGCGACTGTTGCAGTTCTACTCAATCCGCCAATCATATGTATCAATCCAAATCCGTAGAATCCTAGTCCTGGCAGAAATTTAAAGTGGACAAAATATTGGACTCTTTGTTTTTTTGGATCGTTGGGCGCATAGTTCCTTCTTATCGAAAGAACCGTTCCACTACCTTCTTCAACAGTTACGATGTAAGGTAGCTTGATACCAGTCGGCTCGCCGTCTGGACCAATATCTTCAAAGCCTTCTAAATCTAGATCTACGTGACACTCAAGAAGAGTATACATAGGAATTTGTTTTCCAGATTTTTTAGTGCCTTCTAATTCTTTTTCTTTTTTAGAAACTTCATCATTAACAATCATACCCGGAGGATTTAACTCTACGTCAGAATAGAAACCTGCAACTTGTTGTTTTCTTAAATCGTTCTCTGACACTTTAATAACGTGAATGATAGCCTCTGCTTCTTGTAAACTGTTTGCTGTGTATGGCACAATCAGATCATCCGCTGGTACAAACTTAGATACTGCTCTGCCTAATAAATCATCGTAGTAAACTTTTTTAAATGTAGATCCTGCAAGAGGTAAATGAAATAACATAGAATCAAACTCTGGCTCGTATTCTTTCATCTGATCCATGATTAAATAATTCATGAAATCTTTTACTCTGTGTGCTTGTTGATCTTTGGCTGGTGTTTTAATTCCAAGCACTTGTGTTCTTACTGGACCGTCACTTGGTAATAACTCTTTGTATGCTGTAGCTTGAAACTGTGTAACAGCTTCTGCTAACACTGGGTGCGTTGCACCTGAAGCTCCTTGAAACGGCTCCGTTCTATTTTCGTATTTAAATCCTAATAGGTCAAGTCCATCTGTGTAAGATTTTTCCCAATCTTTTCTAGACATCTTGTAGTCGATATAATTATTTTTTAATTCTGATCCGAGTGGATTTAAAACATCGTCAGGTAAAATATCTGCAAGATTATCAAAATGAGATTCTGTGCCAGGTATATTTACAGCACCTGGTTCAAAGTTAAGAGTCACACCACCATCTTCTTCGGGTGTAACTTCAACGGGTTGTTGTTTTATTTCTTCCTTTACCTCGACCTCTTCGCCCGGAACTTTAACCTCGGTACGAGTGTTAGGAAGTCCTTTATCTATATCTGCCATTTAAACTCCTATAGTTTCTTAACATTTTTTCGCAAAGAAGCCAAGCCTCCTGAATCAGGATTCATGGACGTAATTTGTGGGCCTTTGTCAATACCACCAGATAATCCTGCAATACCGCCGCCCGCCATGCCTAATTTAAAATCTGCAAATCTATTTGTAGGTATATTTGTTCCACCTTCAATTGGCTGTCCTCCAAAAGTGCCTTGCGTGCCAAATAATTTTTCTCTATTAGCAAGAGTCTCACGACCTTGATCAAATATTGTTTTAAAAACCAGTTTATTAAAATCTTCATCACCCCTGTAATATTTAAATAAATTTTCTTTTGTAAGCTCAGGTGCTCCCATTTCTTCTTGTCTACGTTTTAATTCAGCATCTGAAAAAGTCCCCATGGCTAAATCTTTCATGGTAAATAAAGGTGGTGCAGCGCCTTCTTGTTTTTTCTCTGGCACAAACAATTGTTCAAAATCGTCTATCTCAGCAGATCTTGCATTGTTTATAGCTTTAGCAAACACACTATTTGAACTAGCAATATCTTTTGCCTCTGCTTCTTTCATTGTTGCAAAATCCATAACTGCCTCTGATTGATATTTATTTTTCACATTTTGTTCAGCAGATTTAATAATTTGTTCGTCTAATCTTTGTCTTTCTAACGCATCAACATTTCCAGTATAACCAAAATCACTTTGATCTAATACAGCTTGATTAGTTTCTAAATTACTTTTAGCTGTTCTTAATTGTTCTTGAGCTTTTTTATAATCTTGTGCTCTTATAATTATATCTGCAGTTTCTTTGCCAACAGTTCTTTCAAATTTTAATTTATCCGCTTTTTTAGTTTGATTACCTGGTCTTAAATAATCTGTCGCTCTTAATAAAGATTCGTTAAGTGTATCTCCCATACCCATACGAACTAAAGACTCACCTGCTACAAAAATAGCTTCTGGTATGACACCAAACTTTAAAATGCCTCTACCAAGTTTATAGGCTCTGTTTAAAAATTGTGATGCGTTTCTAGCCTCAGCTCCACTTTTAATTAAACTTGGATTATTAATTTTATTTGCGCCTGCTAAAATACATTCTCTTGTAGGGGTTCCGCCTGCTTGACCTGCAAACCTTTTTTCTCCACAACCAAGAATACCTAAATATTTTGCCATCTCATCAGCTAGTTGAGGATTCTCTGCAACCTGTGTTTTAAACATGGCTGTGGTTTTTGTTTTAGCTGCAGCTAAAGCACCCTCTGCTGTTTTAGCACCGCCACCTAAAAACTCACCACCAATTTTTAATCTAATATTAAGTTCTTTTAACCTTTTATCAGCTAATGCTTTATTTTTAAAAGCATCACTTCCTGGTGTGTTGTAGTCATTTATAATTCTATTAGCTCCTGTGTTTTTATCAAATAAAGCCAGTTGATAACTTTTAGTTGGATATTTCTCCATGGTTGCCATGTGATGAAGCTCTAAGGGGTTTTGAACTTTTGTTTTTTCTGAAACTCTAGGATCTCTTTGAAAAAAATTATACATCTCAGCGTAAGTAGGAACTCTTTCATATTTAGCAAAATAACTTCCTAATAATTTATCGGGTCTGTCATATTTAAATTTTTTGGCTGTTTTAGAAAAAAATTGTGTTTCATCATAGTCAGGGTGAGCAGTTATTGGTACACCTTTATTGCCCTTGTATCTATGGTCTCTGTAGATAATATTTTTATCAGTATCCCTAACACCAGCAAACTTCCCATCCTCTTCATAAATTTCAAATTTAGGATTACCAAACTCTGCTGCCACACTCATGTATTTTAATAATCTATTATTTTCATTTTGTAATAAACCAGCTTTACCTTTCAAAGGCCCTTTCTTATATTCAATGTCTCTTCTCTCAGCTGCTTTTTCTTTTCCTCCTCTCTCGTAATAGTAATCCATTACACTTTCTATTCTTTTTTCTCTGTTTGCCAAATAAGTTTTTCTTCTAGACTTTGCTAATCTTTTTTTATATCCCACTGGATCTTTTGCTAAAGCTATGGCCTCATTTCTTTTATAATCTTTAGTTGATAGCCATTTTTTTTCTGTAAAAACTTTTCCTGTATCAGGGTCTATAGGTTTAAATTTATTTAAAAGATTTATTTTTCTAACTTTACCAGCTCGTAAATTTTTTTCTGATTTTGTTTCTTTTAAAGATTCTAAAGTTATCTTTCCATCTCTAATATTTTTTCTTTGATCGGGTCTTAAATCATCTACAGAAACATCTAGTTTATTTGCTAAAAATTCTGCTACTTCTTGTTGTTTTTTAGTAAAAGGTATTCTAGCTTTTTCTCCTCCTTTTTTTATACCTGGTCCACCTTGACCAGGTCCTTGGGCATCATATTCTTTTTTGAAGTCTTTAAGTTCTTTTTTAGTTTTAAAATATTTTGTAATTATTTTACCTGGATTTTCTCTATCTCTTAATTGTAAAGGATACATACCTTTGTTAGGACCTATAACAAGTTTACCGTTTTTAAATCCTTCTCTAGGTCGCGTAAGATACGACATCATCTGATTGTATTTTGAGACTTCCATTATTCTCCCATCATGTAGGCAAGACCGCCGCCTGATTTTTTAATTTCAGTTTCTCCAACCTCTCTCTTAATCTCATCAATATTATCTAAACCGTAATCAACATCTTTCATCTTGCCTTCGTAGTCTGGCTTTACCGTAACCTCTTCGTATTGTTCAGGATATTTAATTACTTTTTTTCTAGTCTCATCATAATATTGTCCAGCAGGTTCAAACTGTAAGTATTCTTCACTAGTGTAATTATCTCTTTTAATCCTTAATTCTCCTGTGGTTAAATCCTCTGTCAACTCATAGTCTTTATATTTTGTGACTACTTGTCTTTCTTTAGTGGCCGCTGTTTTTGTAAAATCGTCACCAAGCAACTTAATTTTTTCTACAAGTTTTGGAAAGTATGAAGGCACGTCTGCAGATTTACTCGCAACCTCTACAGCTTTTGAAGCTTTAGCTGCAGGTTTAAAAAATTTACCTACAAAAGGTATTGAAGCAATTCCACCCAATAGTTTTAAAAATGTTCTACGAGTCATGCCGCCGCCTTCTTTAAAACCTATACGACCACCCATAGCTCTCTTTTCTCCAAACAAAGTTTCGGTATAATTTTCTATCGCTTTATCTTTTAATTCAGGACGATCTTTGTAAAAGGGATCTTTATCAATATCCTCTTTAAATTCTTTTAAAAATCTTTCTTTTTGCTGTTCGTTACCTTGCTCTAAAATATTTTTCATTCTTCTGTTAACAAAAATACCACCAGATGTAAGTGCAGCTAGTTCAGGGAACAATTTCCCTGGATCTTTTTGAGCTCTTTCCTTTACACTTTTTAAATATTTTCTATAGGCTTGTAGAGGATTGTTCTCAGATAAAAATTTTAATATTCCACCACCTCTAACCATTCCTATTCGACCACCCATAGCTTTTTCATCTGGATTTCTATCTTCAAAATCTTTAAATTCTTTTTTTAAATCCTCTGACTTTTGTAATTCAGTATCTACAGGTGGTTTTGTTTTTTTAGTCTTCGGTGCTGTGCCTTTTGTAATTTTACCCTCTTCTAGTAATTGTTCTATACCTTCTTTCTTACCACCTTGAATAAGTTTAGGTTTAAAACCTTGAAACGCCTCTGACGCTGTTTTAAAGCCTTTACCTAATAATTTTTTCTGGTCTTCAGGATTTAAAGGTATGTTATTATTTAATTTAAATTGAATAGTCTCTAACGCCTCTGAGGCATCTGAAAATTCTTTAGCTTGGTTTATTTCAGCTTGATCTATTCTGTTTACTAAAAACTTTAAATCTTCTGCATTCTTAACTTCTTTACCAATGTTTGTAACATTGTATCCTGCACCTCTGAGTTTTTCAAACATCTGTAACATCTCGTTCGTAATTTCTTTGTCAGTGGGTAGAGAGGTGATACCATCTTTGCTTGGCTTAATTAATTGTTTACGAATGTATTCGTATGCTAGATCACCAAATTTTTTAATTTTATCTTTTGACATTAATAATACGTCCTAGGTTTAGGGTCTTTTTTTTCGTCAATATAATCTTCAGGGTGCTGAATCAATCCGCCCTGCCTGAAGCGCATGATTGCTTGTGTTGTAGAGTCCACAAGGTCGTCGTGGTCACCGTTTGGAAATGCAGCGCATTCCTCGATCACCTCCTCTGCAAATTTCTGATCTGGCGCCCATATCATTCCAGACTCGAAAAGCGGTGCTACGGCGTTTACTCTTGCATGTTTATCATTTCCCTTGCTAGGTGTAAAGTTAATAACTGGGATGTTCATCTGCCGAAGTTCGTAGGTTAACGGTAGTCCTGATGCTTTGGCCTCGACAATAACAGACTCTGGTTTCCAATATTCGTATTGCTGTAGAGCTAGACGTCTTAGTTCTGGAAACTCGTATCTACCTTTAATAGCGTCTAGAAGTATTAAATTAGCTGGACTATCTTCATTTGGGTAGAACACGCCCCACGTTGTAATAGCTGAATAATCCGCTGTTTGTTTTTTTAAGAAAGCTGTATCGTAAGATTGTATGACGTGCTGTAGAGGTGGTATGTCCTCCTTGTCGTATAGCATCCACCACTCACGTTTTAAGATTGCACCCTCTTCACTAGTTGGTGACTGCATCCACTGTGCATTCCATTTGCCCACGGGTAGTGATGCTTTAACTTTCTCTAGTTCGTCCTGGCTCCAATACTCTGGCCACACTGGTCCGTGGTCCATGATTGCCGGAAACTCGACCACGTGCCATTGATCAGACTTTGGTTCTTTCTGATTAGCAACTAGCTTTGCAGTTAGATCTTTGGTTGACCATCTTGTCATCACCAGAACAATCTTACCGCCTGGTTGTAAACGTTGACGTGGTCCTGAAGTATACCACTCGTATGCTGACTCTAGTGCTGTAGGAGACAGTGCATCTTGTTCAGAGTGTGGGTCATCAATGATTAATAGATCCGCGCCCCGTCCTGTAATAGCTCCACCTACACCAGCAGCAAAGTATTCTCCGCCTTGTGCCGTCTCCCAACGACCAGCTGCCTTGGAGTCTTCTTGTAGTGTCGTTGTAAAAATTTTTCTATAATCTTCTGAGTCGATAAGATGTTTTGCTTTACGTCCAAACCTTACTGCAAGTTCGCCCGTGTGCGTTGCTTGAATGATCTTGAGTTTTGGATCACGGCCCACCATCCACGCTGGTAGCAAGAAAGATGCAAATTCAGATTTAGTATGCCTTGGTGGCATGTTCACAATCAAACGAGTTATCTCGCCTGACGCTAATTTATTAAATTTATCTGCGATGTGCCTGTGATGGGACCCCTCTACAAAATCTGGCCACATGCATTTTACAAAAGATAGAAAGTCATTCTTAGCTTTGTTCTGTATCTTTTTTTCTGCATGGAGCAGTTGCAGTCGTTTGAAGGTCCTTCGTACATCTGCAGGTAATTTTTCTATATTTACCTTATTCAAGTCCATGGTACCAAAAAGTTTTTAACAGGGGTGTATGTCTAAATCAAGGCATATATAGAAATGTAGTGGGACCCCTTTTGTGTATTTTAGGGGGTGGGGTGGTCAATGTTTAGATTTTGGTTTCTGGTTCGGGACCCCTGGGCCGCCCGCGAAGCGGGCAAAAGAATGTGGCGCCCCGCAGGGGCGCCACAACTTATGGTTGTTAGTCTAATAATACCATGTAGGCTTTGGCATTATGTTTCATAAACCAAGACAACAGGTTACGCATTTCTTGCCAGTGCTTACTAGCACCTGTGCCTAGTGTCTTGTCTTCAAGAGTGGCGAGTGCCTCATGATAAAATATCTTATCGTGTTTCTCCGCCTCCTCTTTTGTTAGTTCAATAGATTCACCTGTGAATCTATTTCGTCTTGTGTAGTCGTTATTATCTTTCTGTGTTTCCATGGTCCCAGATTATCCTACATTGCTATCCCTGTCAATCTTTTTTATTTCAGTTGTGGTCCACGTGTGCCGCGTTCCGTCTGGGTAAGTATAATTACTCTCGTGCGTAACTTTCTTTGGGTCACCGATTGGTGTTTCGAGCGGCTCGGTCCTTGGCGCAATTCTTCTCATTGCGTCTGCATGTTCATTTGCAAAGTCATTATAGCAACCCATACTACAAAACCAATTATACCAACTGTTAGGATTATACCAAGTGCTGTTGGTATGTTGCTTTACCTTTCTAGTTCTTAAAACTTTAGAGCCTTTAGTTCCTCGCACTCGGTCCGTTGTCACTTTTGTATGACACATTGGACCATGGCACCAAACGTGCGAACTCATGTTCGCACCCTCGCCTCGCCTGTTGCCATTCGCCAACCATTGCTATCTAAATCCCAATACACTAAACATGGTATACCATTTTTAGAGGTAAAAGATTTTCCTTTCGTTCCGTCTGGTTTATCATACTGACCCTTTCGTGTGATAAATCTGCCGTGTTTTCTTGCGTAGTAAGTTATATAAAACATTTTTGTCCTTTCTGTTATGGGTATCCTATAATAAATAGGATACCCTGTCAAGTCTTAATTTAACTGACTTTGTTCGTATGCTTTACGCAACGCGATTTTTTGTTCTCGCGTTTGGTTTTTATTTTTCATACCTTTAATCAAGTTTGCCAAGTTACTAGGATTATAGATTGTAAGACCTGTTGAGTTTGTTCTAACAAGTTCTGCCTCATCTAATTCTATTCCAAGTTCTTTTGCTAACTCAATCCCCTCACTTAAATATCTGTATGCTTTCAAACCAATTTTTAATTGTTCAGTTTGTTTGCTGATACTATCAATCCAAGTTTGGTGTTTGGAAACAACATTGGCTTTTGCCATTCGCCATTGTTCAAACTGTTCGTACTCGGCTTTGGTACAAGCGATTGCTCTTGAACGACAATGACTTGTTCCAATAACATCAAGATAAAATTGTTCATTAAACTTGTTTGTTATACCACTACTCTCACCATAACGACCTTTACCTAGAAACTTATTGTTCGCGTCTATGTGTTTGGTCTTATGTGGGTTGTTATCCTTACCAGATTGTTGAGCAATAATATCTGGATTGCAACCATTGGCTTTAAGTTCCTCTCGATAATATGCGTGAGCAAAGTGGTCGTTATCTTCATCACCACCATACTCATTACCATTGAGATTGCCATACAAACCAAAATCAAAATGTGATTTAGTTTGTTTTTCTTCGCCCTCATCATCAACATCTTCATTGTGAGCAAAGTAAAAGCACTTGTCTTTTGCTACCACATCACATGGGTCACCATACTTCTTTTTAAACTTTCGTAGTGTGGCTACATCTTCAGTAGGGTATGACCTTTCTACAACTTGTCTTGCAAGTTCAAACGCAGTTGTCTGCTGATTTTCAAAGTTTTCTCTCGCCTCTAAAAAACCTTGTCGTTCTTGCGTGTCCTCTTTTTCAAAGACATCTTTAATCCGATTATAGAGTTTATTTCTATACTCGGTGTTCATTCTTATTTTTGACATTTAGTCCTTTCTGTTTGTGTTAATAATTATCCCACATTATCCCTTGACAAATACTTTGTCAAGTATTATATTGAGTTAGGAATACAGGGACATAGAAGGCAGAACTTATAACCCCCTAGGGTTACCTCTTCTGCTGGGGGATCCCTGTAGTCCTTTCTAGTGATGGCGATCCATAACTCCGCCATTACAGGTTTAAAGGCGCTTGGAGTGAGGAAATAAACTCTATAGCATAGGTCGTGAGTCAGTGTGACTGGGTGAGTATTTCTGCAGAGAAAAAACCCCGCCTACGCACACCTGCGCCCTTGAGCCCTGATCCATTGTAGTTCTAAGCAACAGTGAACGGCCGTTGCGCGATGGATCTGGAGTCAAGTGTGGAAGGACCTAGC
>VTLG01006517.1_pt1 | contig 13523 bp, 17 predicted proteins | sample 4694571 | NCBI WGS metagenome assembly VTLG01 (sample SAMN12604809, study PRJNA352737) | marine metagenome | biome: ENVO:00000447; feature: ENVO:00000209|ENVO:00000569|ENVO:01000036; material: ENVO:00002151; isolation source: viral sequences binned using virsorter ...
TTAACCGCTTTGATGTGGGTAGCCCACGTTCCAGTTGTATCTAGTTTACCAGCGAGCATATCGGCATACAACATATCAAGTTGATCTCCAAAAGAGGCGTAATGTGTTCCTGTAGTTATTGCAGTACCTACTCTATCAGTTTTATATTTAACAGCGGCAGCTTCAGCATTTAATGTAGTTCTTGCAGCATCTATCTTGCTTTGTTCAAGAGTTACCGATTTTCCATCTTTATCAAATGCACCCGCAGTATCATCAATAGATACAACTGTACCAGCGTATGCTTTGTAAATAGCTTCGTGATCTAATGCCATTATGCTGCTACCTCCATAACTGTGATTGTACTTGCTGTTCTTGCGGCATGGTCAGAATCTTGGTCACGCTGACTTCTATTTAGATAAGAAGTAGAACTTCCTGTTGAAACTCTCCATTCAAGAAAGTAAGTATGTGTACCAGCACTAGGACTATCTAAAAATTCACAAGAACTAGAGGGTATTTGCCAAGGTTGTGTATTTAATAATCCACCCATACTTGCTTGAGTCCTGTTACTAGCTGCATCGCCTATAGATATATAACTTGTAGACCCACTTGTTGTTCTTGCAAGTCTTAATAATAAACAATTTCCACCAGGCATACCTATCTTAACATTTGCTCTTACTAATACTTTATTTGAACCAGTTGTGGTGATAGCTTGTGAAAATCCTGATATAGCTCCATAGCTAGTGCTTGCTGTACTCGCTGTATCTGTTTTTACTGCTTGCAAAACTTGTAGAATTTTACCAGCAGTTGCAGTTGTCGCAATCGTTCCATCTGCTACGTCTGGAATTGTAAAAACTCTATTATTACTAGATGATGAGGGTGCTTGTAAGCTGAAAGACCCACCACCTGATGCTGCATTTAGTTTAATCTTTGCTGTCATTTATCCAGCCTCCAATGCAGCGACTTTTGTTTCTAATGTGGTAATTTTAGCTGATAATTCTTTAACAGCATTAATTAAAATTGGAGTTAACTTTGTATAGTCTAAATTATAATCAGATTCTCTTTCATCATTTTTGGCCTCATATCTTAAAATTGCTGCTGTATTTTGTGCAACTCCAACATCATTTAAAGCTGTTTCAAAATCTTGTGCTACAAGGCCATACATTACAGGGTCAGAATCATTACTAAATTTATAGTGATAAGAAACAGGTTGTAATTTATTTACAAGATCAAGACCTAAAGAAAGATTTGTAATGTTTTTCTTATAGTTTCTATCCGAAGGTAAACTATTTCCACTATTGGATATATTACCTACAGTGCTTCCTCCATAACGAAAATCAATTATATTTCCACCAGAACCATTTCTATTGAAAAAGCAGGTCGTTCCGCTTGTTTTACATGCTTGAACTTGGCCTGAAAAGTCAACCATAAAACCATCATAGGTATCTGCTGCTCCTTGAGTTGCAATATTAGTACCTCCATCAACACTTACACAAAACATTCCATCACTTCTGAACCGAAAATGCTCGATTGCTGTAGTTGTATCATCATTAATTTGCCTTATTTTTATACGACCTTGATCAAATGCAAAATCCATTAATTTGTTATTAGTCCCACCATTATCATGTCTAAATAAAAGTCTTGATTGTGAACTACCTTGTAAAGCAAGACCATTATCGTTAAATATAGTTGCCCCTGCATAAGTAAGTGGACTTGTCGTTCCTACTCCGAAACGCCCACCGCCATCAACAGTTGCTCTAGTCGATCCACCTGTATTAATATTTACAGTATCAGATCCAAAATTTATTCCTGTATTGGTGTCTGTCCCTTGTAATGCTGGTGCGGAAGCTGATCCGTCAACTCCAGAAATACCAGTAGTGCCGTTAATGTTTAATGCCATAATTAAAGAATAACAAGGATTGCGCCAGATGGCACAGTAATAGTGACACCTGAGTTAATAGTAGGGGATACAGTGTGGGCGTGTTTGTTTGAACTTAAAGTGTATGAAGTCGTCACTGTTTGATCTGACTCAAAAAACACTTCATCACTTCCTCCCCCTGTAGCTCCAGCACCGCCCCCCACAGCAGTAAAAGCCGATCCGTTATATATTTCAGCAGAAGAGGTCGTGCTGTTGAATCTAAAATCCCCTGTCGCTGGTGAACCAGGTCTTTGTGCAGTAGTTCCAACAGGTATCTGTAAAGCTGTTGTGTAATTATGTATAACATCTCCAGTAAATGTTGCCCCCGCCACTGGAGCCAAACCTAAATTTGCCTGAGTTACATTACCAATCTCAATATATCCATTGTTGCTGGCATTTCGCAGCTTAAGAAGGTTAGATGTTGTATTGACAGATAATTGAAAAGCAACTTGTGTACCACTGGGGTCTGCTGAACCACTATTTAAACTTTGTATGGCAGCAAAGACATTGTTAAGGTCGGCTCTTACATTTGCACCGCTATCATTATCAATTACATAATTTGCTACTTGTGCCATAATCTATAAGCTTTGTGCCTATTCTACCCCCCTTTTGCAAAACCGACAGCTTGATATGTGAAATTCCTATTTACTGTACTTGATCCATTCTTGAAAGTAATTCTAAATCCAGTGCCTGTTATATTTGTTAATTCAAAGAAATCACCGCTTTGCATATTCTGACTTGTGATTGCAACACTAGGTAACGCACTATTAGTTCCTCCTAAACCAGCAGCACCTGTAAAGAAAGGAGCTTGAAATGTTACATCAGTCGCACCGCTTGACGTTATTAATGCTGGGCTTTGTTCTGTTCTTCTAGTGAATGATGCCGTATAACCAAGCTCTGTAACTTTAATACTTGCTGAAGGGTCTGTTGATGCCATAGAACATCTAAATTTGAATCCACGCCCTTTGAAATTTGAGTTAGTAAAAGTTTGAAAAGCTGTGTATGTTGGTGATCCAGAACTAGGGTCATCTTGAGTGATAGCAACTAAAACATCTGAAGAAACATTTGCAATATCAATACCATCAAAATTTTGTCTTAAATCTAAATTTTGTATTGCGTCAAAATTATCGTTAGGCAAGAAACCATTAGATTTCAAATGACGTTTAAAGTTGACGTTAAACACGCCTCCTAAATCCAAGAATGTAGTGCCAGCAGCCCCACCAAAATCATAAGTTCCAGATGAAGCAATAGTTAAAACTTCATCTAAAGTTGATGTCCCATCTAAAGTATCAAAGTTTGTAATTGAATCAAAACCTAAATCTTGTAATTGTAAAAAAGTGTTTGTGCTATCAAGTTCTGTGTTGGTTTTTGTTCCTTGAAACTTGGGATTGTCTTGATCTTCTCGTCTAGTTAATGCAGATAAAGATGTTTGATCCTCTGGTAAAGCTATTATTGCTGAACCCTCACCAGTACTTCTATTACCTGTATCATCAATAAATTTTAAAATATATTCTCCATCTAATTTTGGTAGAGTTGCAGAGGTAGAGTTTCCAGCCACCTTATCAAGTTCTTGTGCTGTAAAAAATGTACCAGTACCATCTGTTAATACAGAATGTCTGATCTCCACAAACCCCCCATGAAGAACATCAAGAGAGGTGGATTGATCGAATCTAATCCTTACAAGATCAGTGTTTTGAATAGGCTCTATTCTTACATTTGTAGGATTATCTGGAAGTGCTGTCTTTCCAATTGCATTTACAGTTAATTTTGATGGTTCTGCACTAGGTTTATCAATAGCATTAAAACTGAATACTCTTACTTCATAAGTTCCCTTCTGACTGTTTTCTATATCAAAGGTATTACTAAAAACATCTTGTGTTATAAAATTACCATCATTAAATCTGTATTGAACTTGATATTTGTTTACACCAAGTACAGGTTGCCAGTTGAGAAATATTTTACTTACAGCCTTACTGTCAATAACAACAATTTTTTCTTCTGCCGTTAAATTACTTGGAGCATCTTTTAGATTTGTAAGAACTGTTGTTGTTCTTGTCGGTAGTGCAGTTCCATCTTCTACAAAAGCATATTTTCCAGAGTTATGTTCTAATGCAGTAATTTGAAATGTAAGATCTTTTGTTTCTTTTACACTGATAACTCTCCATGTTGTTGTCTGTAAGGTGTCATTCTGCAAAACCCAGACGCTGTTTGAATTTGGGGCAGAAGAGAAAGCAGAGGAAACAGTTATCACTGCTCCTGATATGCTAGATACGTTTTTAGTTTCGATAGAGCCATCTGATAAAACAACACTCAATGTTGCATTGTTTGTGGCATCAAGATCTGTATTGGCAGTATCATCAACTGTTATTGCAGTGGTGGTGGCTGATGCAATCTTTCCTCCTCTTCTAAGTCCACTTTTAACAGGGTCGCTCACCTCAATGATCTGTCCAGGTCTTACTAATGTTCCAGCTTCAAGAGTTACTTCAAAAGAACAAGTCTCTCCTGAATTTTGTTCATTGTATAAAAACCATTTTCCCATCCTTGAAGCCTGGCCTCGGCTTGTACAGCCAAAACTTTGAATTGTTCGCACCACAGTGCCATATTTTGCTATCGCTGCGGTATCTTCCACAGTTTCATAATCTATTTCTCTTGAATCAAGATCAAAATATCCAACATTTATAACTGTATGTCTTGTTTTTAATGAAGAGCCTGTATATTGAAAACCATCTTCAGTGATATTTGCCAAAGTGAACAGGTAAACAGGATCAGTTGGTCTGTCACCAGATATGGATATAGCCCCTGCACTATAAAAAGGCATCACACGCATTACAGAACAAAGGTCATTGATCAAATTAAATGCCTCTGACTGTTGAGTGATATTTGTATTTATTGAAAACCTTGCCTCCTGTCCACCAACCCCATCATCTACAAGTGCATTGTTATAAACAGATTGATTGTAAAATGTATATTGATCTAAGGAACTTTCAGCAATAGATAAACCATACCTTGTATTGGTTAACAAATCCCAAAGCACCCAGGCAGGGTCGCTATGCCATTCCGTTGCAGTTTTGAAAGTACCATTAAAAGTTCCTGTATATGTTATACGACCAGTTGCCAAGTCAACTGTGGCATTATGAGGAATTTTTGTCTTGATTCCTCTGAGCCTGAATGACCTCTTGGGGATTCTTGGGAACTGTTCTGCGCTAAACCTTAATGCCAGATGTGCGGTGTTTGGATATGCGTTTTGTTCAAATATTACTTCCGTCATGCTTGACCAGTTAAAGGCAGAAAATGTCGGGCTGGTAGTATCTGCTGTTGTCCTGGACACTCTTACATTTATTGGAAAACTTGTATTTGATGGAAGGTTTATCAAATAATCTCTGAAATAAACACTTGTTGATCTACCAGTTACGGTGTCTGTTATTGGTGTTGTGGTCGTTCCATTATTCTGAATTATCTGTATTTGAACTCCAGCAGAAGCACCTGTAATCTCTCCATTATCTTCTACCGTTTGAATACTTTGAAAAGATATGGTTACTCTAACTGCATTTACAGAAGTATTAGAAACGGCTCTTGTTATTGGATTGCCATTTGTTACAGCAACACCAACAGTTGTTTCTGTTTCGATATTAGATATACCGTTTATGAATGTTTGATCAGAAGTGCCGAATCTTGGTTCAAAACCAACTTCCTTAAAATTAAACTGCCCCTCATCAGGTGATGTGTTACTTGCAGCAGTTTGAAGTAATTGTGTTCCGTTAAGAAAGATATCTTTTTTGAAAGCATTATTATATGCAGTTGTTCCTTTTGTTAGACCAGCCTTTGATGCTGTTGCTGATCCCTCCAGTTCGCCTTCCCCCACGACCTCAATCAGCGTATTAAATTGCTTTGAAGAGAGCGTATCAGAGGGGAGTTCTGGATTTGTAAAGACAGTCTGTTGACTAAATTCCTGTATGCCAGCCATTATGCGTCACCTCTTACTTGGACAGTGTCGATTCCATTTGATACAGTCACAGAGCCAACTATCGTTTCTCCATATATCAAATTAATCGGAACTCCAGCTTTGCTGATATTAGTGATGCCACTGAAGGAATAGTTTGAGGCAAGAGAGGATGGGTCTGTTCTATCCATACCAGATGGCCCTGTCGGCTGTGGTTGTGGGGCAAGCATTGATGTAATACCATCAACTACTAAACTCGTTCCAACGGCTGTTACAACAGATCCTAAAATTCCAGTAAGGCCAATCTTTGCCACAACTCCACCAACCGCCTTACCAGCTAATGCCCCAACGATTGGAACAAAGAAACCTGACCCTGTGGCAATTGGTATGATCTTAATTTCAGCATCACCTGTCATATTTAAAGTATCGTCAGTTATTACTTTGTCACCCGAATAAACTTTATAAACTTGATTCTGTAGATGATTTGCAATCTCTGGATAATTACAACATAAAAAACTAAAAGCCTGCCCGACATTATTCAAATCAGCTTCAAATGATGCCTTTCCAATTAATTGTCTTAATTTTCCGTAAATTTTAATTTTTCTCAACATGACGATACCTCTTATAAATTGATTTATACATTTGCTCATCAAGCAAATCTTTTGAGCTTAGTCTACCGACTTGATGATGTAAAACCATCTGATCGCCAACATACATACCAACGTGAGATGCTCCTTTTCCTATCATAGTCATCAAAAGAACATCATCTTCTTTTATATCATCATTTACTTCAATAAAACCGCTTTTTGGCAAAACATCTTCAAGCAGTCCATTTGTAAAAAGTTCTGTTGGATCTTTTGGCCTTGGCCAATCTTTGACGATTAAATTTTTACTTTTAAAATAATCGACTAATAATGTGTAACAATCTTGAGCTTTCCATATCCATTCTCTCCCTAATAAAGGCTGTGGTTTATATCCTGTGGGTTCAAAATAATACCAATCATCCTGTTCAGGGCTGTAAATATACCACGGTAAGCCAAGATATTCACAGGCAGTTTTATCTGTTTCAGATGGAAATATCGGCCCTGTCGGATGGGAATGGATTATTGCTGTAAGTTCACCACTATCTTCTGCTAAAGCCCAATCATCGGGGTCAATAATAAAGTAAGAACAGACATCATTTGCTAGGTTTTTACAGGGGAAATAAGTTTCTTTTCCTTTTACTATTGCAAGCAACCCACAGGATTCCTTTGGCATACATCCTTTTGCGTGTTCTGCTGCTTTATCTTTCCAATTCATTGATCAATAAAAGTACCGACCCCTGGAAAATCTTTCCTAGTGATTTGTCTTTTTGGTACTCTTACATTTGTCAGGTCAAGTGCTGAAACTAATTCATATTTTACAAATTCTCTATTCTCTAAAACTTTTCTATCCAAGAAATAAATTTCATCAGGAAACTTATCAGCACTGGGAGTTCCGAAAGGATTTGTCTGCGATCCTGTTGTGGTTGTTGTGGTTGTTGTGGTTGTATTAGGATTATTCATCGTGATCGTATTCCCCATTGCGTTGCCATGACTTGTGCAATAATATCTCAAATCAGATGGTGCATCAGGGTATGGTGGTTGAAATGTGACGATTGATCCTGAATATCCAGGGCTGTAACCTGTGGCTGTTACACCTGTTGAATATGAACCTGAACTATCTGATTTAAAACGCAAAGGATGATTTTGATTACTTGAATCTTCCTGATTAAAAATATAAGTAGAACCACGCTTCATTGTAATAACAGGATTATTTACACCATTCAAAAGAAAAATATTTATTCCTCCCACATTTGCGACAGTGACTGTGTAGTTGACAGTTTCAGCATCTGCTGGATCTGCAATTGTTGTTGTTGTGGTGGAGGTGGTTGTTACTGGTGCAAAATTTACGGCATCAAGATTGGAGGCAAGTGTTCTTATTCTTGTTAATTTTGATCCGTTAAGATCATTGGCTGGTGTAAAAGCATTTACAGATGTCATCAAGGTTGTAAGTGTAGATAAAATATTACTGACCAATAAGGTAGGTCTTGGGATCTGACCACGACCTGTAAATTCAAACCCTTCCGCTTCCACTGGGAATCTTGCATAAGTATTACCCTGCCAGACTATTTCTCCATTACCGTTTTGGTTTGAACCACTATGCCATCTGAATAGTTGATTACTTCCATGAATTGAAGCTATAAGTTGAAGTTCAAACAGTTCAATAACTGCCGATGGATTGATGCTTTGCAGTTCAGAGGTAGGTATGGCCATTTATGGTTCTGCGACCTCCTCAAAGGTAAGGTTCATGTTTACTCTGTTTAGATACGGAATTGATTTAGACATTCTTGTGCATTTAAATTTTCGTGCAGAAGTTTCTCCTGTCATTGTGTAATCAAAGGAAGCCTGATCATCAAATCTACTATTTAAAAATGTGTCTATAGTGTCCGCATCTGTTTCAGAGATATTAAAGGAAAGATTTACGACATGAAGTCTTTTATTCGCTGGTAAACCAAAGACAGTTCTGAACTCATAACCGTCACCCAGTTTTGTCGCAAGTCCTTTTTGCTCAACAGTCTGTGTTGTACCATAAGCTGGCTTGATTGATGGAAATGTTGCCATTATGCTAATAATCCTCCAGGTCTTTTTTCTTTAACAAGTTGTTCTTGAATTGCAACACCAATAAGTTGTCCTAATTGATTTGCCTCTGCTGTACTTCCCTGAACTTGTGGTGCACCAGATGCGTCTACATTTACCGTCACCATATTAGTAACACCTCCTCCACCTCCTATCATGTTATTTGGAATTATAGTGCCTGAACTTGTTGGAACAAAGACTTCAGGACCACGCTCTCCAACGATTGAAGCCTTGCCTACAGGTGGCCTTCCACCATTTGCAAATAATCCTCCTAATATATTGCCAAAGAACCCACCAAGACCTTTTCCTCCTCCACCTGAGGCTGATTTTCCAAAGTTTTCACCAAAATTACCAAAAATTTTATCAATCTGAGCATCAATAATTTTATCTCTGATTCTATTTAAAACATTTGTCATCGCATCTCCAAAAGATTGTGCGCCTGTTATTGCATCCCTTAGATTATTTTTGATGCTTCCTTCTATCTCCTCTCCTACTGCCATCATTTTTTCTTTTAGTTTATCTGCTGACTGACCACTCTTATCTAACTTATCATTTTGTTTGTCTAATTCTGCATTACCTGTAATATATGCCTCAATGATATCTCTATATTCTTCTCCATAAATAGCAACAGCATCATTTATTGCGTGTTGGATTCTAACCTGATCCTCATTACCATTTTGAATTGCTCTTAATAGTTCTCTTTCTTTAGATTTCTCATCAATGAATTTACCGATAGCTTCAACTCTATCCATTTCAGCCTGCTCATTTTCAATTTGTTTTTGTAGATTATCTTTGACAAGTTGATTTATTTCTTCCTGAACTTTTTTATTATCTTCTAATTTTTTATTTGATTTATCAATTTCGTTATTTGTTCTTATTCCATCATGTAATCTATCTCTAACCAATTTATATTGACCATGTAATATATTTAGTTGTTTTGTAAGTGAATTTACTGCCCTCTTATTATTATTTTCCTCTGCTTTTGATAATCTTCCTAAAATAACCAATCTTTCAGCATCTATCTTAGCCATTTCTGCACGCAAGACTTCTTGACCACCTTCTTTTACTAATTTATTAAATTCTTTTTGTTTACTATTGTGAGCTATAAGAGCAGTTGTCACTGCTCCCACAGCCGTTGCTATAGCTACAAGAGGCAAAGCATTAAGAGCAACAGTCGCAAGACCTCCAGCAGCAGCAAGAGCCGTTAAGCCTGCCGTAATAGTTGGAATAATTATTGCAACACCTTTTGCAGCAAGAGCTATTGCAGTGAATATTGCAGCAGTTTTTCCTATCGGTGAATTAACAAATTTTGTGGCTGCCTCAACAATTTTTGTCAAAGCCTGAACACCATCCAAAACGGCTGGTGCTAATACTTTTCCAACTGCTATTGATAATTTTTGCGTTTCATTACCCAAAATCTTGAAAGTCATTGTCGGATCATTTCTGATCAATTCTTTCAAAGCACCACTGCCTTGGTTTTCGATTTCTTTAAAGGCAGCAACCACAACATCTTTTGTAATTTTGCCTTCAGCAGCCATATCTCTCAAAGCACCAACATTTACACCTAATTGTTTTGCTATTGGTGCAAGAACAGCCGACATTTGTTCAGATATACTATTAAATTCATCTCCTCTCAAGACACCTGAACCTAAAGCCTGGGTTAACTGCCTCATCGCACCAGCTTGTTCTTGAGCAGATGCTCCAGATAAAATTGCTGCTGTATTGAAACCATTAAATATTGCCGTTATCTCATCCATTGTTGACCCAAGTGGGCCTAATCTTGCCTGTAAATTTGTAACACCTTCAAGGGCATCAATAGAACTAAGACCAAACTTTGACTGTGCTTCTTCTGCTAGTTTTAAAGATTCACTATAAGTGCCATTTTCTTGAGTAAGAATTTTTAATCTTTGATTTAATTTCTCGAATGTTGTTGCAGCAACCACAGTTTGTTTTGCAATAGCTGTAAATCCAACTCCCAATAATGCTGTTTTTAAACCACCAAATGATCTTTGTAATGTATTACTTTGTTTCTGTACACCCTGCAAAGCTCTTGTCGCACCACTGGCATCAACTCTTAAGGTAACGACTGACTCTGCCACAAATAAAAAAAGTCTTTATTATATATTACCTTGATTTTGCTCTTTGACGATTGTATTCTTGTTTTTCCCTTTCATTCTTAACTTCATAATATGCAGCCCAGTAAATAAGTTCTTCCTCGGACATAGAAGTTCTCATTTCATTTAATGTTTTGCCAAGTTCTGTTGCTAGGAATAATTCAAAATTAAGCCAGTTATCCCCTTTTATTCGTTTTTTGCTGTATCAATATCAAGCTGAATATCGAATAAAAATAATTCAATTTCATTTAAAACTTTCTCAGGAATCTGTCTTTGTAATATTGGTGCGTCTGACATATCAAAAGCTGGAGTGCCATCTTCTTTCTGTGCCATCTTACAAAGAAGTTGAGTTGAAACGGTCAAGGCTTCATCAGTGCCAGCTAATTGTTGAGCTTTCTGTCTGTCAAATCTTGTAATCGGTGGAAAATATAGAGTAGTTAAAATTTTACCTGATGAATCTTTAAGATCATATTTGCGTCTAGCAGTCATCTCATCTTTGAATCCACCAATGATAAGATCTGCTGTTCTTTGAGTTGCCATAAAAATTTGGGGTTGTAAAAGTTTTTATTAGATAGCAGATGTAATTGTTCCGCTTGGTTTAAATGTAATGCTTATTGTATTAATGTCACCTATTGATGAAGATTGCTCAAAACTTGTAATCAATCCAGAAAAACTAATTTTAGCTGAACCACTTGCACTATCAGGGAACAATTCAAACGCTGCTGTGCCAGCATCGCCTGTTGTTAAAATTCCATCAACAAAAGTTGCAGTTTCACCAGAGGCAGCATTGTCATAAACCAACTCAGCAGAACCTTCACCTTCAATTAATCCACCAATAAATTTTTTGAAAGTGTCACCTTGGACAGTTGTTTCTTGAGTATCTTTGGTGATAGACATAGACCATGATCTTGTACCAAGTACTGGGTTAACTGAAGAGCCACCATCATCAAATTTGACTTGGCCAACATCGCCTTTTACAGCAGCCATAACAATAAAAAATAAGATTTATAAATATATTAACTCTTTTCTGACTTTTTTACAGCCTTTTTTGTCGCTTGTTGTTTTTCCATATATCTTTTACAAGAATTATCCCAATAATTTGCTTCTCTTCTTCCTTTTACTGCCTCGATAGCATCAAGCATTTCTTCTGTAATTTCAATCATTAAAGATCCTCATAGATATTAAATGTAATTCTTATTTGTGTTTGAAACTTTCCTTCTGGACTTGATGCTAATACTTCAGGCCCGACAGGAGAATCAAAAATTACATTTGAAACTGTCACTCTATTGTATAAGTCTCTTAATCTTTTGCCAATCGTATAGTTTGACCCAGCACCAATGCCCTCTTCAGTAAAAATATTTAAGATGACAAGACCAACAACATCATTAAAAGCAAAGGAAGTATCACCTTGAGTTAAATATTGATGCGCTCCAAAACTTGTAAGGCATTGAACAAAAGTATCCTCTGTAGTGGAATCAAATGCCATGTTATTAAATACAACAGGGATTGCAGGGCTTGATGCAAGTTCTGTCGCTAATCTTGCCTCGATTGTGGATCTTACAGTATTTAAATCTATTGCTGCCATTATTTTTTCCTTACTATTTTTGCCAACTGTTTAGGAATATAATTGGATGTCAGTTCTTTTGCAATAAGTTCTGGAAATCCAGGTACTGTTTCTTGTCTTGTCTTATATTGACCACCCCATGATTGTGGTAAATTTACACCAAAACAAACAGGTTCTGAATAAGGTAAATTGTTTGAAATTGTTCCTTTAAATTTTTTAATATCTGTTTGCCATGCTTCGCGAAGTGAACCCCCAGCCCCATGATCTAAAAGAGCTTTTTTAAAAGGAACTACTTGACCATTCGGCAATGTAAAAAAATTGGGTATAGAATCTAAATCAGGATAATTGTCTAAAGAAAAAACAGGTGTTGCTTTTTTTACTCTTGCTGTCCATTCTAGAGTCGTTGCTTTTACAAGATCAACCACCACTTCTTTCATCACATCATCAATTTGATCAAGTCTGATTTGTCTTGCCATAGTTACCTCAAGATAAGATCAAAACTTATAGGAGTATTATCCTGTTCATTTGTAATTACTTGAATTACTTTAAATTCAACATTACTTATCAAAACTCTGTCTTTTGTTGTTGGAACAAAACTAATATCTTTTGATGCAATAATTAATCTTTTATCCTGGGATTCAATCAGATCATTTACCTCAGATCTGTTTACATTACTTAATGCTCCTTTTACAGTTGTATCAGATGTAGATTCTGTGATCGCTCCAGTAGTTGTGTTATATGCACCAGCCGTTACTCTTCTAATAGTTACATCTCCTCCAAGTTTTTTTAAAGTTTTGGAAGCTGCTGTTTTTAGTGCGTTGGCAAGACTCATAATGAATAAGCAATGACCTGACCACTTGCAAGAGTAATACTTGTGATGACTCCACAAACTTCAGATGATGCCTTCATTGTGATGCCATTGATAGTTGCAGAACCATTTTCAGTAATATTCTCAGCAACAAAAGTTGCTTCTGCATCTGTCAAACAATGCACCTTACCAAATCTGCCTGTATGAGCAGCCGTATCGGTAATAATGATTGCTGCTGGATATTCGTAGCCGTAACCCATTTTCATGACCTCTTGATTTGTAAGTTTGCTCTTCCACCTATTCTAATACCCATCAGGTAATGATCAACTATCGGTGGGATTCGATCAATACCAACTGCTCCATAAAATCTTGGAGTAACATTTAAACTTCCGATGACAACATTGGAAAAATCTTCCAGCCCACTCAACTCCAAACCGTTCCTATTGTTGTTGAGATAAACAGCTAAGATAACCTGTGCATTTTTTACACGATCTGGGATTTCAGTATCTGTGTAATAATCAGCAACTAATCTATTGGGAAAAGATA
>VTLG01013576.1_pt1 | contig 13521 bp, 26 predicted proteins | sample 4694571 | NCBI WGS metagenome assembly VTLG01 (sample SAMN12604809, study PRJNA352737) | marine metagenome | biome: ENVO:00000447; feature: ENVO:00000209|ENVO:00000569|ENVO:01000036; material: ENVO:00002151; isolation source: viral sequences binned using virsorter ...
GACAAAAGCAGAAAAAGATATGTATGATAATTATAGATTACAAAATGCAGGATTAGGGCAATATTTTAGAGGCTTAACTGAAAGTTGTTTATTTGGAATTAAAGGTAAATTACCATATAAAACAAAAAACGGAAAAAGACAACAAGGTTGTACTTCTATATTAGCACCACGAACTAAAAAACATTCACAAAAGCCACAAGAAATGAAAGACATGATTGAAAAAGTATCTTATAGTCCATACATAGAATTATTTGCAAGAGAAAAATCAGATAATTGGGATATATGGGGCAACGAATTAGAAAGTGATATAAAATTATGATTACACATGAATTAGATTTTGTATATATTACATCAGATGGTAAAAGATTTCTTGATAAAGACAAAGCAGAGAAGTATGAAGAAAAGTATCAAAAAGAATTACAAGACATAGAAAGACTACAAGAAGCCTTTAAGCGATACCCATAAACTGAATACCATCTTTACCACAATATTCACACATTTGTTTATATAGTTCCTTTGAGAAAGCAACCATTTCATCTTCTGAACTTATTAGATCCTTTGGTGGATTAAATAGATCTTCAAGAAAGTGTAAAACATCTTCATTATTTTGACTTGTCATCTCTATATGTTCTAATCGCTTGAGAATATTTAAGACATTTTGTGCTATTAATTCTATAAGTTCTGAATCTTTTATCTTTTTCATATTTCAATTTAATTAATAATTAATTTAACAACAATATTGTTTTTGTGGTTAAAAGTGTTTTAAACTACGAATAAGGATAACCTATGATTTTAGATATAATAGTAAAATCACGAAATGTTTTAGACAGACTACATTGGGCTACAAAGCGAAGCCTAAAGCAAGAATATGCACTTCTGATCAGAAACCAAATGAGATTAGGTGCATTTCCAAAAGCTAAAGAAAAACAATTTTTTACCCTTGAAATAGTAAGTTGGAGAAAAAGACTATTAGATTATGATAATTTGGTAGGAGGTTGCAAACAACTAATAGATGCGATGATAGATGAAGGTTATATATGGGACGATTCTCCAAAGTATTTAGATTTAAGAGTAAAGCAAGTAAAAAATTCAGATTCAATAAGAGAAAGATTAACAAAATTCCATAATAAAACTTGGATAGCAAGGTATTAATGGAACACACTCACGAATATTTACAATATTTGCGAGAACAAGAGCATTGTAGTCTATGCTACAAAGAAACACCTACAGAACCACATCATATAGATCAGATAGGTATGGGGAGAAATAGAAAGAAACCATTAAGGCGACACTATACAGCTATCCCTGTTTGCAGACATTGTCATACAGAGTATCATAATTTAGGTAAGAAAATGTATAGTATTAAACATCAGGTAAATCCTTATGAGATAGCATTATATTATTTGAGTAAATTTTTAATTAAAAAGGAAGATACATGAAAATTAAAGAGTACCCAATAGATCAGTTGATTTCAGCAGAATATAATCCAAGACAATTAACTCAAAGGCAATATCAAAATTTAAGAGATTCAATACAAAGGTTTGGTTTAGTAGATCCAATTCTTATCAATGTAAACAAAGATAGAAAAAACATTATTATAGGTGGACACCAAAGGTTAAAAATTGCGAAAGTCTTGGGTATAGAAAATATACCATGTGTAGAATTAGACCTTACACTTGAAAAGGAAAAGGAATTAAATATTAGGCTCAATCAAAACATAGGAGATTGGGACTTTGATCTATTAGCAAACAATTTTGACTTTAATGAGTTATTAAATTGGGGTTTTAATGAGATAGATTTACAAATATTTGATAATGAAAAAGAAGAAGTGTATAGTAGCAAAATTAAATCTCCTGTTTATGAAATAAAAAATTCAAAACCACAAATAGAAGATGTAATTGATGACACAAAAACAAAAGAATTATTTAAAGAAATTGAGGAAAGTTCTGTAACACAAGAAGAAAAGGAGTTTTTAAAAAATTCTGCTATGCGACATTATGTGTTTGATTATTCAAAGATAGCAGATTATTATGCTCATTCAGATAACGAAATGCAGGGATTAATGGAAAAATCTGCATTAGTAATTATAGATTATGAAAAAGCGATAGAGAATGGTTTTGTTGAAATGACACAATATATGAGAGATATACAATTAGATGACGAATGATTTTGCTATATTTATTATGGTACATGGACGACCTGAAAAGATGTGGACATATCAAACTTTAAGAAAGTGTGGATATACAGGTAAAATTTATTTAGTTGCAGATGATTTAGATGAAAAAGTTGATCTGTATCAAAAAAAATACAAAGATCAGTTGATAGTTTTTGACAAGAAAAAATCAGCATTAAATATGGACACAGGAGATAATAGTGGAGATTTTAGAAGCACATTATTTTCTGCAAATACAATTTTTGATTTAGCAGAGGAAAGAGGTATAGAGTATTTCTTTATTATGTGTGATGACTATTCAAGATTTGAACACAAAAAGAATCTTGGTTATAAATTAAAAACTAATATGGTTAAAGATTTAGATAAGGTTATATCGGTAATGTTAGATTTTTATAAAAAAACACCCACAACTACTATTGCATTTGCTCAAGGAGGAGATTTTATTGGTGGTGCAGATAGTCAAATGGCTAAACAACAATATAAAAGAAAAGCAATGAACACTTTTTTATGTAGTACAAAAAGAAGATTTAAGTTTATGGGGAGGTTAAATGAAGATGTAACTACCTATGTAAATCTTGGTGGTAAAGGAATGTTGTTCTTTACAATAAGTCATATTAGTATTGTTCAAAATCAACACCAAGCACAAAAGGGTGGTTTGACAAATGTTTATTTAGATGAAGGAACTTATATAAAATCCTTTTTTTCAGTTATGTATAATCCTTCATGTGTAAAAGTTAAAGAAATGGGAGAATCACATAAAAGAATCCATCATGTAATACATTGGAATAATGCAGTTCCTAAAATAATAAGGAAGTAATATGGCGAGACCTAAAAAACATAAAATAGACACCACAAAGGTAGAACAACTTGCTTCCTATGGTTGTACTAATAGGGAAATTGCTGCATTTTGTGATTGTAGTGAGAGCCTTTTGAAAAAGAGTTATTCAAGTTTTCTTACAAAAGGGAGGGAGAAGGGAAAAATCCGTCTGCGACAACTACAATGGAAATCAGCAGAAAAGGGTAATGTTACTATGCAGATATGGTTAGGTAAACAATTATTAGGACAATCTGAACAACCTTTAGTAATGGACGATGAGTTAGTTGAAGGCTTTGATCTTGAAGTCTTATAAGGTATTCAATCATCAAAATCAATTCATTAGATCTAAAGCAAAATACCCTGCACTTGTAGCAGGATATGGTAGTGGTAAAACTACTGCATTTGTTTTAAAAGCAATCCTTGAAGCAGGAAGAAACCCACAGAAAACTATCTTACTTGCAGAACCTACATTTCCTATGATCAGAGATGTGCTACAACCCACACTTGAAGAAACTTTAGAACAATTAGGATTCCCATTTAGATATAGAGCAAGTGAATCTAAATACACTATATTGTGGAAGAATGGTTATAGCCACATCATATTGAGATCTGCAGAGAATTTTAGAAGGTGGGCAGGATTGAATCTTGCAGGTTTTGGTATAGATGAGGCAGCACTACTTAAAGATGACAAGGCATGGAAGATGGGACTATCACGATTAAGAGATGGCTCACATCTATGTGGTTGGATTACCACAACACCTGAAGGATTTAATTTTGTATATGATTTATGGAAGGATCAACCAAAGAGTGGGTATGATCTGATTAAAGGTAAGACAACAGACAATACTTTTTTACCTCAAGACTTTATAGATTCTTTATATGAAAATTATGATAATAAATTAATTTCTTCCTATATTCATGGTAATTTTGTAAATTTGCAGTACGGAACTTGCTATTATGGTTTCAATAGAGATCATAATGTAACCCAAGTTTCATATAATAGTTCCCTACCTATTAGAATAGCAATGGATTTCAATGTAGATCCAATCAGTTGTGTCTTGTTTCAAATACACAAAGACAAACCAAAGATAAGAGTATTTGATGAGATGCAATTAAGTCATAGTGGAGGCTTTGATTTAATGACGGAACGAATTGCTAAACTAATAAAAGAAAAATACCCATACGAGAACCCCAACCCCTTACAACCTAAATGGAAAAAGGTTGATACAACAGGACACTACATTTGTTATCCTGATCCTGCAGGAAAGAATAGACATACATCAGCAATGATGAGTGATCATGATATTCTACGACAGCAGGGATTTGGATTACGAGTAAAGAAAAAAGCACCATCAATAACAGATAGTGTTAATGCAGTTAATAAAGCAATGGAATTTACAATAGTAGATTCAAAATGTAAGGAGTTCATAAAGGATTTGGAACAGGTAGTTTTAAAAGAAGGTACGAGAGATATAGATAAAACTAATTCAAGTCTAACACACTTAACTGATGCTTTTAGATATGCAGTTGATTATGAATTTCCTGTTAAGAAACCTGTAACAAAAACTTATATGGCTTAAGGAGAGGGAATGATAGTATATTCAACAGCAAAAGATATTATAGAGGAATCAATCAGACAATTAAAGTGGGAAAATCAAAATGCTATGCTTGAAGTAAGAGATGAAGCACTTGATTACTACACTTACAACAATACTAAAAAATATATAGATCAATTCTTTTCAGGAACACTACAACAAGAGATACCTATATATAATGTCAATCTAACCAAGAAACTAATCAATCGTATATCCCTTGTATATAAAGACCCACCATTAAGAGATGTTGAGAATGAATTATACTATGATCTAACATCAGACAAAGATTGGAAAATGAAATCTTTTGAAAGAATACATAATCTATTAGGTACAATAGCAGTTCATGTATGTTGGGAAGATGGTAAGTTTGTGTACCACCCTATAATGAATTTTGTTCCTATAATGGATCCATATAACCCACTTAAACCTATTGGATTAACATATCCACTTAATAAAGCAACTGCTGATTGGAGAAATACAGAAGAAGATTTATATGTCTATTGGAGTGCTGATGAGCATTATATGTTTGATAGTGCAGGTAAGATTATACAAATAAATGAAGAAAATATTAATCCTTATGGAGTATTACCTTTTGTATTTATACAACCTAATTCAATGGTTGATGAGTTTTGGAATGAAGGTGCAATGGACATAGCACTTGGTAATAAACAGATAGATCTTGCTATGACTATGTTACAACATCACATTAGAACAGCAGGTGGACAATATGTTATTGAAGGTAGAGTAGATGCTAATAATATCCAATTAGGACTTAACAAAGTAGTAGTGATAGATGAAGGTAGTATGAGTAACATATCATCTAATACGAGCATTAATGACATCAAAGAGGGCATTCAGTTCCAGCTTAAAACAATTGCATTTAATAACAACCTAAACTTTGACTTTGGATTATCAGGTAGCAAATCAGGTGTAGCATTAAAGATAGAGAATTTAGAATTACTTGAAGCAAGAGAAGATGAAGTAGAGAAGTGGCGAAGGGCAGAAAAACAAATATATGAGATTGAAAGACAAGTCTTATCAGTAGAAACAGGGACACAATTATCTGAAGATATAAGTCTTGATTATGCAGAGGTTAAATTCCCTGATTTTGAAAGAGAAAGAGAAGAATGGGATTGGAAGTTTCAACATGGACTTGCAGACAAGTATGATTATTTAATGGCTCAAGATCCTGATAAATTCGCTGATAGGCAATCAGCAATAGACTTTTTAGACGAAAAGAAACAAGAGATAGATACAACTGATAACATATTCAAACTAAACCGAGCAAATGGCGAAGGTACTTAAATCATATTTAGATAAGATAACTGATTTAGAGGATAAGATAGACAATGAGATAGATGAGTTATTAAGGGTTATAGACATAGATCAATTACTTACTAACCCTGAAGTTTATATGCGAGAACTATCTAAACAATTCTTTGAATCACTTGATGATGAAATGAAAGAGGCTATTGAGGCAGGAGAAATCAAAGCAGATAGGATTATAAAGAGCATTGAAAGTAAAATTCAAAAAAATTAAAGATGATATAGACTTTGAACAGAACATTAAGAAATTAATTGATGATGTTGTATTTTTATCAGCACAAATTGGTGTCAAAGAAATTAAAAAAGGATTAGATTCATCTAAAGATATAAAAGGCAGACCATTTAAGAAATTAGCACCATCTACAATCAAACAAAAACTCAAAAAAGGACAACCAACCAAACCACTTATAGCAACAGGCATGATGAGAAGATTACCTCCTGTTAAAGGTAAAAGTGGAAAATCTACAATATCTGTAGCCAATAAAAGAACTGATGTATCGCAATATCATGATCAAGGTGGAACTAAAGCAGGACGACCACCCAAAAGAGAATGGTTCGGCTTAACTAAAACAGCAGAGAAAAAGATTGATAAAATGTTTAAATCTAAACTTGTAAAACTATATTCAAGATTATGAACACTTATGACGAATTAGGAATTAAAGTATCAAAAATGTTTGATGATTTAGCTCTGATTGTAACATCTAACTTAACATCAAGGATCAATTCTATGAGATTATCAGGTATGGCTACTTCAGAAGTAAGAAAAGTATTAATTGCAGATCTTATTGCAGGTGGTAGAATATTTGGGCAACTTCGTAATGGTGTTAAAAGAATATCTAAAAATGCAATAGAAGAAGCAGGTAATATTGCAGCACAAAAAGCATTTGAACAAAAAAATTTAAAACAATACAAATGGATAACAGTAGGTAAGAATATATGTCCTGATTGTAAACCAAGACATGGGGATATAGGGGATTTGGGATATTTTAAGACTATTGGGTTACCTAAAAGTGAATTTAGTGTATGTGGTACTAATTGTAATTGTATGTTAGTTCCTGTACAATATGTAGGAGAAGATTTAGAAACACCTATTAAGTATAAGAAATCAACTGAAGGTAGAAAATGATCAAGAGGGCAGTTATAACTCCTGATAAACATTTTCCAATAGCAGATATGGCTGCAATAAGAGTAGTATGTAAAGCCATTGAACTTGTAAAGCCATCTATCTATGTTGATCTTGGAGATACAACAGAAGCAGAAGCATTTAGTCATTGGAAATGGAAAAGAAAGAAAAAGCCACCTATTGACTACATATTGCCTGAAATGGATAAAGAACTCAAAGAAGTTAATAAGTGTATGGATATAATAGATTATTCACTTGATAAGGTAGATTGTAAAGAAAGATATTTTTGTCAAGGTAATCATGAATTATGGTTAGATCAATTCGTAGAAGAACATGCATATCTACCTCAATATAAAACAGAAAAAGCATTAATGCTTAAAGAAAGAGGATATAAATTTTATCATAATAGTAGGTTTTTAAAGATAGGGAAGTTATACTTTCATCATGGTAACTTTTATGGTGGGCAATATCATGCAGCAAACCATTTAAGAAAATTAGGTTGCAATATTATATATGGACATACTCACGATGTTCAAATGCACTCTGCTACTATGTTAGGTGGACAGGTTAGTGCAATTAGTCTTGGGTGTTTAAAAGATATGACAGTAGAAGCAAATGCTTGGCTTGGAGGCAGAGAACATAATTGGAGTCATGCTTTTGCAATAGTAGATTTCTTTGATAAAGGATATTTTACAACAGACATAGTACAAATAATAAAAGGAAAAGCAGTAGTACAAGGAGAACTCATAGATGGGAATAAATAATAATGGATATTTTACAGATTATGGAACAATTTGGTATTCCCGTTGCAGTAGCGATGGCTTTCGGATTTTTTATATGGAAACAAAACCGATTCATACAACAAACTCTAATGCAAGAGTTGGATCAAGACTTCAAGAGGTTGGAAGGTATTATTATTAAGTTAATAGATCAGCAAAAGTTAGTGCAAATGGAAGTAAAAAAGTTTCATGGAATATATAAATCTTTAATAGAGATATATGCAAGAAAAGATGAAAATACTGATAAAATTATGAGAATAATGGAAACAGGAAAAGATGAATAAAACTCAAAGAGTAAAGATAGATACACCTATTGGATCTATTGAAAGTGATAGTGGAAATCATTTAATAGACATAGGAACAGTTATAATTGTGATTGTGGTGTTTTTTATAACCAAGAAATTAATAAGTAAGTATATAAAATAATGGGAATATTTATACCATCTATTATTAAGATATTAACTCCTGCTGTTGTTAAACAGATAATGAAATATGTATTTGATGAAAATGATTTAGATAAAAAGGTAAAGAAATTAGATAAGAAGGTTAAAAGATTAGAAAGACTTTCACACCCTAAACGAGAATTTGTAAAATGCAATAAATGTAATCAATCAATAAAGGAGAAATAGTGGATATTAAAGATCTAATAGCAGGTTATCTATTTAATGATAAAACCAAGAAAAAAATCATTGACAAACTTAATGAGAAAGTAGATGTACCTTTTATTAATGAAAGAACAGAAGAAAAAGTCCTTAATGCAGTATATGAGGCAGTAGAAGAAGCAATAAAATCAGTTTTACTGAAATAATTGTTTTGAATAAACCGAAACTATTAATAACTTACAAGGAAGAATAATGAAAAATTCAAACGAAAATCCAACCACCGACAATCAAGGTGTTAAATCCGATTCCGTCCAAACAGACGAAAATGTTTCCGTTGAAACAACAGACAACGATACTAATACTGTTGAATCAATTCCCTATGCTCGTTTTAATGAGGTAACAAGAAAAAATAAAGATCTTGAAGCCAAGTTAAAAGAATATCAAACTAAACAAGAAGCAAATCGTGTGAAAGCAATGGAAGAACAAGGTAAATTCAAAGAATTAAATGCTGAACTTACTACTAAATTGCAATCACAAGAAGAAAAGTTGAATGTTTATGCTGAAAAAGAAGCAAAGGTAAGAGAGGACTTATTATCTCAATTAGATGATCAAGACAAAGAAGTTTATGGATCTTTAAGTAATGATCAGTTAAGGAAACATTTGTCAAAAGGGCAGAAACCTCAACCTGCAAATACCAATACAACTCAACCAATACGAGATGTAAGTGGTAAAAAACTTGCAGATTGGACAAAATTAGATCCTAAAGAGAAGCGAGATAATTGGGGATCAATTCTCAAGTCCTTCAAAAAATAACTTTAAATTAAAATATATACAAGCCCTACTTGAAGGCTAACAAGCAGTTGATAGAGGGTTAGAATTGGAGTAATATTATGGCCGATACAGGTACAAGTATATTAGGTGCTGCTCACACAACCACAACGGCAGACGATTTCGTCCCTGAATTGTGGAGTGATGGTATCTATAGATACTTTAGCAGAGGAACAGTTTTCAAGAATTTAATTGAGGACTATTCTTCTTTAGTAAAAGGTGCAGGGGACACAGTAAACATTCCTCAAATTGATTTAAATGCTTCAAGTGATAAAGCAGTCGACACATTAGTAACTTATGATGCTACTGCTACAACAGTAACTCAATTAGCAATAGATAAGCATAAATATAATGCTATGTTATTTGAAGATCTACTTCAAATACAATCAAATTCTGATTTAGTTTCTAAATATACTCAAATGTTTGGTGAAGCACTTGCTCGTGCTTTAGATGCAGATATTTGGGGAGAACTTGATGGTATTAATGAAGGTGCTGTTCATGCTGATGATACTATATCAGATGTACAGTTTCAATCTGCATTAGCAAACTTGGGTGAAAATGATGTTCCTTATATGGACGGAGATTGTGCCCTTGTTGTTAATCCAACATTAATGGCTGACATTTTAGATCCTGCTGCTGGTATCTCTCGTAATTTTTGGAGAGCAGATGCAAGTGGCGATGGCTCTGTCTTAAATGCAGGTGGAACAAAAGGCTTCATGGGTAGATTATTTGGTATAAATACATATATGTCAAATAGCATATCTACTGCCGGAACTTCATCAACAACATCAGGTGCAATATTTCATAGTTCTGCTGCTGTATGTGCAGTTCAACAAGATGTGAGAGTTCAATCTGAATACAGCATTGATGCTCTTGGTACTAAAGTTGTGGCTGATATGATATATGGTTGCAAACTTCTTGATTCAGCATCTAACAAAAGAGGTTATAGATTTAAGAATACTGATTAATCTTAATCTTATAATAATTATATGGGGGGTGTATTCCCCCCATGTAACATTGGAGATTTTAAATGAAAGATTTAAGTAAAAAGATTAGATCAGGTGGTGTTGAAAAGTTTGATCTTAAAAGATTAGGTGGGAATACACAAGGTAAAGGGGATTTCTCTCGTATTAATTGTTCTGATGATCAGTATAAAAAGAATTATGATAAAATATTTAGGAAAAAGGGAAGAACGAGTGAAAATTAATGGGGGGAGTTATGTTTTTCCTTGCTCGTTTTATGGTATCTTCCTTGTGATACTCTCCCCATTATATTAGGAGATAATATGCCGAGATTTGGTACAAGATCTAAAAATAACTTAAAAACTTGTGATCAAAGATTACAAAATATATTCAATGAAGTAATTAAGCATGTTGATTGTTCTGTAATTGAAGGACATAGAGAAGAAGAAAGACAAAACAAATTATATGAAGAAGGTAAGACAATGGTTAAGTTTCCTAATGGTAGGCATAATGCTTATCCAAGTCGTGCCTCTGATGTTGTTCCTTACCCTATTGATTGGAGTGACAGAGAGAGGTTTACTCTTTTTGCAGGATTCGTCAAAGGAATAGCGAAAGGAATGTACAATATTGATCTTCGGTGGGGTGGAGATTGGGATAGCGATTGGGAAGTTTCAGACAATAGATTTGATGATTTCCCTCATTTTGAAATTAAGGAGAATTAAATGTTAGATAGTTTAAAAACAACAGCAGGATCATTTGGTGCAATAGCACTTGACTTTTGGAATATATTACCTGATTTAGTTAGTTTAACAATTGGAGTAATGTGGGTAGTGTACTTATACAACAAAATAAAATGGGAGAATAAATAATGGAATGGTTTATAAATAATTGGGATATTGCTTTAGCAGTATTCTTTGTATTAGAGAAAGTAGTAAAATTAAGTCCAACCAAGTATGATGACATATTATTAGATATGTTATGGGGTGGAGTAAAGAAGTTAGTAGGTAAGTAGTGCCTAAAGGAAAAGGAACATACGGAAAGAAAAAAGGCAGACCTACTAAAAAGTCTAAAAAGAATAAAAAGAGAAGGTAGGGTTCTCGTATGGCTAATAATATAACATTGGGCGATAATAACCCATTAGATTATAATTTAAAGCCTATCAAGGTAGGTGGTAAGACTTCTCCATTAGAGATGTCTGCTTCCTACCCTGATGATAGTGTTAATGCTAAAGTCAAAGTTGTTGGCGATTTAGAAGTTACAGGTAAGATTACAGGAAATGATGAAAGTGGGGATATTACTTCTGTAGGAGTAACATCTCTTAATGATGCTTCATCAGATACCACAAATTCAGGTAGTGTGAATTTTGTAACTCAAGGTTCTACAGGTATAACTACAAGTATTACTGCAGGACCTACTATTAATATAACAGGAACTGCTGCTACTTCATTTGTAAAAGGTGTAGTAGAATTAGCAACAACTGCTGAAACAGAAACAGGAACAGATGCTACAAGAGCAGTAACACCTGATGGTTTAGAAGATGGTTATAATGGTTCTGCTAATGTAGTTACTACAGGTGCATTAGCGAGTGGTAGTATAGCAAGTGGATTTGGAAATATAGTTACAGGTAATAAAATAAGTACAACAGCAGGTCTTGAAGGTGCAATATTAGATTTAGAAGCTGCTACATTAACTACTTCAACAATAGGTACAGATACTGTATTAGATATAAGTCAAACATTAAATGCAGGTAGTGGAGAAAATTCAGGTGTTGGTGCAGAGAAATATGCTATGATTAAAGGTACAGTAACAGAAACTGATGCTGCTGGTTGGGATAGTAAATATTTTATTCAGATGGTAGGGGGTGGTGCAGGAAATGTTGATAAATTCACTACCGATATATCAGGTAATGTAGTATCAGCAGGTACAGTAACATCAACTAATGGTGTATCAGGGAGATTTAATGTTGCAGGAGACCAGATAGCCTATAGAATGAGTAATGTTAATCAATATTATATTGCAAATAGAAGTTTAAGTACAAGTGTTAGTGCAGCAGATTTTACATATCTTGTACATCAATATGCTCAATTTACTGCTCATAGTCCTGTTAAATTACAATCGTGGAAATATACAGGTTCTTTTAGTAGTGCAGTAAATTATGAAGTTGAAGTGTGGATGATAACACCTGATGAAAGTGAATTAATTCCTTCAGCAGCAGTAAAAGTAGGAGATACACAAACTATAAGTGCTACTGCTCAAGAATATCATATATTAGGAGAAGATGATATTGGTCTGGGCATGCTTACAGGAAGCCAATTATATATGGTTATAAGATACACAACTTCCTTTGGAACAAAATATACTTATGGAACAATGACAATGGAGTTTACTAATGGATAAAATACCTGATTCAGATAGAGAAAAAAGCACTTATGAAGTTTTAGATATTATTATAGATAAATTAAATGAAATTATTGAAAAGATTAATGGAGAATAGATGGGAAGTTTAGTAAATAAGAGTCCTGCAAGTACATATAAAAGTTTATTAAAGGTAGCAGATGAAACAAATGGAGTTTCTACTTCTGGCTCAATTATTCAAGATGGTGAAGGTACTAATACTTGTTTAAGTGTAAGTGATGATAGTTTTCACATTGCACCACAAAATGACAATACAAATATTACTTTTAGGGTTAGAGCATCAGCTGGAGCAACTGTACTTGTAGCCGATACTATTAATGAAACAGTTAGAGTTGGCTCTACACAAACAACTGCTAATAGTCAAATATTAGAGTTTAATGCTTTTGATTTAACTCCTGTAGCAGGAACACATTACTTTGTCGGTAGAGGTTCAGAAAGATATAATTCAACTGATGCTGCTGAACTTGCAAATGGAACAGGAACAGATCCTGCTACCACTTATGATGGAGGTGCAATAACTGATGAATTAATAACACATTTATTTGTAGTTCCTGTTGCTTCAACTATTGATGCAGTAAAATTTATGGTTTCCACAGATTCAGATACAGATACTATTATTAATGTTCATCTCTATAAATTTACAATAACAAATGCAGGTAGTACAAGTGACGGAAATTTAACAGGAGGAACTTTACTTGCAAATGGACAAGCAACAGCAGTAGATAGAAATGTTATTAAAACAGTAAGTTGCACAATAGATAGTTCTGCTGTATCGGCAGGAGAAGTTATTGCTTGTTTTGTTGAGAATGAAACAAACACAGATGACATAAGATTACAAACACAGGTTTTATACCACTTTAATTAGGAGAGAAGTATGGCGAAATTAGAAACAAAATTACAA
>VTLG01015286.1_pt1 | contig 13521 bp, 29 predicted proteins | sample 4694571 | NCBI WGS metagenome assembly VTLG01 (sample SAMN12604809, study PRJNA352737) | marine metagenome | biome: ENVO:00000447; feature: ENVO:00000209|ENVO:00000569|ENVO:01000036; material: ENVO:00002151; isolation source: viral sequences binned using virsorter ...
TTCTTTTTCTATTCTCTCATTCTCTTCGCGAATATGTTGTTCCAACAATCCTAAATAAATTTCCCTTTCAAACGGCATCATATTTTCTAATTCTGTTAAACTATATTTATGGTGTTGCATCATTGCAAAATTAGTTTTATAATAATTATATAGACTTTCATGTGAAAGGCTTAACCTAAAAAACTCTGGAGGCCCTCCAACATTACCTCACCTTTTTTCTTTGTTTTTGGATTTGTTACTTGAATGGCATGTCGAAGTTTTGGCATGGTATTAAAAAAATCCATCATTTGTTCAAATTGTTTAGAAGAAAAAGTATCAATAAATTCGTCTAACTCTTTGTCATTCATATCAACTCTAGAATGAATTGTATCTCCATCATGTATTTCATGTACACACTTTGAAATTAAACCAAATGCACCTTCAAGACCACCAGATAAATTTATACCTTTCATATCATTCATAACTGGATATTTCATAATTATTTTAATTTTATCTGTGAGTTCTACGATATTTGTGTGTTCTAATGTCATGTGAACTGAAATGTCATCTAATTTAATTACTTTTTCAACATAAGTTTTTTCATCATCTGGACACAAAACTCTTATGGTTGAAGTTTCTCCCACAGACTTAGATCGTAATTGTAAAAATATATATTCAACATCAAAAACAGGAAGTTCTTTTGCTTTTAATTTTCCATTAGTGCATGAGTCAATAATATCTGTTACGGCATCAGAGATTTGAGTTTCATCCTCACTTTCTTGAGCCATCATTAAAAGTTTTTGTTCTTTTACTAGGAAGGGTCTGTATTTAATTTTTCCACCAGTTGATGGAAGCTCCAACTCATACTGTGGAGTATTCAGCTTGGGTAAAGTCATAATTTTTCATCCTTTAAAATAATTTAGTCAAAACACTTGGTATATTATTGTATATGTTTTTTGCTACTGTGTTAACAAAAATATCACCTAATGTATCTGATAATGGTTTTGGTGCGTTTGGTTCATCAACGAGAGATAACCAGTATCTATATGTCCATGTCACAGTAACTTTTTGTATATCACCTGCACCTTGAGTTACTGCCATTTGGTCTACTGTTTTTGGATAACATTCAATTAATTTTATACCATATCTTCTATTGTCCTTTTCATCTAATTGATAAATTCTTATTTCACCAACATAATCATAGTAATACCCTAAAGTAAAGTCTAGAGGATTATATGCAAGTCTTTGCCATGTGTCAAAAAATTGCCTTTCTTTTTGGTCTGAGGAAAGTCTAAAAGTAGATGATATATCACCAAAAGAATAACCACTCACTATCTCTCTTTCGGGCCCAAATACATTTGTATCTGGTGTACTTTCTAAGTTACGGCCAGGAAATGAAAAAGCTTCACACATAACACCAACTTTTTGTGTAACACCCTCACCAGTATTTTGTTGCATAATAGGAGCAAATATATTACCACTTTGATTTTGACCACGATAGCCTGTGGGTGGAGTAATAATTAACTCAAAACGATTAGTTTTTGCAAAACCATCCTCTGAATGATATTGTCCAAGAAGTTCATCTATAAACTGAAATGCTGTTGTTTCAAGAATTGATTTTAATTGAAATGCCATTATATCATCTTCCTACTATCGCTATAAACTTCTCCCGCACTAGCTTTTTTCCATCTTGCAATTGGTAAAAGTGTGGCCACAGTAAATTCATCAGCGTCTACTCTACGATATCTTGTTTTAACTCTTCCTGCTAAATATCTTTTAAGAGTTGGTTTAATTTCTCTTATATTTTTAAACTTACGATACTCTGCCATAATTACAGTAGTTTTATCAAACTTTGTATTATTACTAAAATCTACAACTCTATCTAGTAATTTTAATCTCAAATTCATGGGTAAATAATGAAAATTAATACCTAAAAAACCATCTGGATATTCTTCTAAAGGTAACACTAAAGGAAATGTATCGTAATATGGTAACGTATTTCTTCCTTTTGGGTCATAGAAAAACATATTAAGTCTACCATAATGTGGCGTTCTAGCTTGTTTACCATCACGAATCAAATCCATTGCACCTGGCTTACCAAACTCTCTGATTTTATCTTTAAACCATTGAGTAGATTTTGGTCTACCACCTGCTGCTTTTACCACACTTTGTATATATTTACTTACTGCCATAATACTATTTATACTTGGGATTTAGCTGGTCTTCAGTCAAAATTTTAAATTCATAACCATTATCAAGACAAAAATCATTTGCATACTTCCACTTAGCTTGATTTATAGTCCAGTTTTTTACGTCATTAAACCACTTTTTGGTTTTACGTTTAGGATTTTCTGGCGGACTTTTACATTGATATTTTGGTTTTACTTCAATAACAAAACTTCTAATACTTCCATTTGATTGTTTAGCTTTTATGATAAAGTCTGGAAAATATCTATGAACTTTTCCATCCCACGGCGATACATATGGAATAATAACTGTTTCACTACCCCACTCTAAAATATTGTCGTTACTGTCACAATAGACCATAAATTTTCTTTCCCATAGTGAACGATAAATCACTTGAGATGGATTTCCCTTGTATTTTTTAGGGTTACTTGGTCGATATTTACCCTTATATGCCATACACTTATCTTATAAATAGTTTAAACTCTGCTGTATAGGACTATTTATAAATGCCATTCAATAATTTTTTACAAGGTGTAGCAACACAAGTCGTTAACACAGGACTGAAAAAAGTTGCAGGTAATTTGCCTGGCCTCAATTTATCTTACAATCCTGGCTCTGGTATAAATGCATCTTTTGGTGGGAGTAATTCTGATCAACTTCCTCTAGGCCCAAGTGCTAATTTTACTCACTATACTTTTCCACTAGATGTAATGTCTGACCCAGGCTTAGGAAATCAAGGTCATTATGTTATGTTTTATATAAATGAACAACAAAATGCAAAAATAAGATTTGGTGGTAAAGGTGGTTCTACAACTGTTCCAACAGGAACATCTGAAAGATCAATACCATCATTTGTTAAAACATTGGGTGCAGCTGGTGAATATGTAAAAAAAATTAATACAAATGGAGTTACTAGTCAATTAAATACTGATATTGACCCAATATTTTTTGACCCTTATGCAGAATCTCGTTTTAAAGAGAGGGGTGTGGGGTCATTGTTTGCTCGAGCTCAAGCAGACTCAGTAGGTAGACAAGCTGTGGCTGTTGAGAGAGCTCCAACAAAAAGAACTAAATCTGCTATCGTAATGTATATGCCCGCCTCAGTATCAACATCATATAATGCACAGTACACAGACACAGAAATGGGTGCAGTGACTGCCGAAGCATTAAAAGCATATGATAAATTTTCACAAGGAAATATGAAGGCTGGATTAGCGGAGATTAGGCAAATGTCTAGTAAAGCCTCTGAGAGTATTGCTGCCTTGATGTTATCTACTGCAGGTGCATTGCCAGGAATGGCTGGAGTTAGAGAAGCTTCTGAGATGAGAAGAGGTGTTGTTTTATCTGATCGTATGGAACTTGCATTTAAAGGTATTGACAAAAGAAGTTTTCAATATGAATTTAAGATGGTGCCAAAAAGTCAAGAAGAGGCCAATGAAATAAGAAATATCATCTTTGCTTTTAAATCAAATATGTTACCAGAATTTGCTGGTGGTAACAGAGGGGGTAGATCATTAGTAGTTCCAAATACATTTGACATAGAGTATATGTGGAATGGTGCAGAAAATCAATTTCTACATAGAATATCAACTTGTTTCTTAGAAACTATGGATGTTACATATGGTGGAGATAGTTATAAAACTTATGCAGGAATAAATGGGGATGGTGCACCACCTATAGAAACAACTATATCCTTAACATTTAAAGAAATCGAACTTATCACAAGAGAACGTGTACACGAAGGATTCTAATCATGTATTTTAATTCAATTCCTAAAATATATTATGATTCTCAAAACAACAAAAGACCAAAAGTAGTTACAAATCTTTTGCGTAGAGTTGGTGTTAGAGCTAAAATTAAAACAAACACTGCCTTATTTGATACTTACAGAGTTAAAGCTGGAGAAACACCAGAAATTATCGCACACAAATTGTATGGTGATTCAGAACTACATTGGATAGTCATGTTAATGAACAATGTTACAGATCGTTATCACGATTGGCCAATGAATTTTTCACAGTTTAATGCATATCTACAAGAAAAATATGTAGACTCTGATGGAAACTCAACAGCATCTGAAGTACATCATTATGAGATAGAACAAGAATCTGGTAATACTAAAACTAAAATTGAAGTTACAGATTTAACAAACTATCCAACTGCATCTACTGTAACTAATTATGAATATGAACAAAGGCGTCAAGATGAATTAAGAGAAATACGTTTACTTGACCCAGAATATGTAGACGATTTTGTAAAGGAATACAAGGTGTTAATGGATGAATCGAGTATCTAATGAGAGATGTACAATTTGCTGGTGAGTTTAAGTTAGAAACTTGTGAAATAATATCCTCAGCTGGTGTTGTTGCGGATATCACTCTTTCTATTGTTGAAATAAATTTATTTGAAAGTATATTTTCATCATCTATAACTGGAAGTATAATTTTAGCAGATACAAATAATTTAACTGATAACCTTCCAATCATTGGTCAAGAATATATTTCTTTAAAAATTGTAACTCCTGGCCTAGAGCAAACAGAACAAGTAATAGATTTTACAAAAAATGTTTTTTGTTTGTATGAGGTTGGTAATAGACAATCAGCATCTGTTGGTTCTGAAGTATATGAACTAAAATTTTGTTCTCCAGAACTTTTAAGAAATGAACGTGTAAGAGTTTCTAAATCTTTTGAACAAACTGCAGACCAAATAGTAAAAGCTGTAATGGAAAATCCCAAATATTTAAATACAAGAAAAAAGGTGTATTTAGAACCAACTTTAGGTATTAGAAAAATACTATCTCCAAATTACCATCCATTTCAACTCATACAAAATCTGGCCAGAGAAGCAATGGCAACAGCAGATGAGTCACCACATTATTTATTCTACGAAAATATATTTGGATTTCATTTTAGAAGTGTACAAAGTTTATATTCTCAAGGTTCTCAAGGTGAATATCATATTGGTGATAAAGGATTTGATGAAGAGTACACAGCATCTGGAGATTCTGGAAAAATTATTCAAGCTTACAAAAGAGTTATAGATTTTACCATACCAAATAGAAACAATTCTATTGCAGATATCAAAGGTGGAATGTTGGGTTCAACAATTATTATGCATGATATTTACAATAAAAAGTATCAAAAAACTATGTTTAAATATTTTGAGGAATATAGCAAATTTATGAGACTAGAAAGTAGTAATGCACCAAAATATAATGATGTTTTGATTGATGAGGAAAATACCATAGAAAATTTTACCGATGCAAGAATACATTTACACCCAACCAGTATTACAGAAAATGATTTAGATGCACAATACCTCAAAGTTCCACCCACAGTTGAAGAATTAGTGGAGCAAGGTGTTGATCGTGGTTTGGCGGTGGCTGCAGTTGAAGAAGAAAAACAGTTGGCTGCAGAGGGCAATAATGATTATGTATCTAATCGAGCAAATAAATGGCTTTTACATAGAAATCAAAGAATGCATGAACTAAATACTGGTATGACAATAAATATGTCTATACATGGAAATACGACTGTAACTGTAGGTCAAGTCATTGATGTTAATGTTCCAATTAGTGGACAAGACCATGAGGAAGTCGGACAGTCCAAACTACAGTCTGGTTTATACCTAATAAGTAAAGTCAGACATACATTTTCACAACCAACTAGAACACACATGATTTCTTTACAGGCCACAAAAGATTCATATCCTATTGGATTAGAATCTAAAGGCTCTGGTAAAGAACCAAAAAGTGGTTCACCACAATTTATTCCATTATAAGAAAGGAGGCCTCTATAGTAATATAATTTATATCATGTCAACAAATCTTATATAAGGATTATTAACAAAATGGCAAAAGCTAAAATCTCACAAAAATTGAAAAAACTAAACTTTACAAACAGAGATAGGAGAATTGAACCAATGACAATAAACGATAAATACTTACTGAAAACTATAGAGAGTATCAAAAATGAAAACATTCAACGAATTACAAGAGGGGGTATACGACCCCAACATACTTAAAGCATTTTTTTTGGCTGGTGGGCCTGGCAGTGGTAAATCATACGTTGTCAGACGTACCACAGGTGGACTAGGAATGAAAATTGTTAATTCAGATAATGCTTTTGAGAAGCTTCTGAAAGATGCTGGCCTTTCTCTAAAGATGCCTGATGAGGAAGAAGAACCTAGAGATGTGATAAGAGACAGAGCAAAAGCTATAGCTAAGGCTCAACAGAAAAACTATGTTAAAGGTAGACTTGGACTTATCATTGATGGCACTGGTAAAAACTACGAAAAAATTGCATATCAGGCCAGAGAACTACAACTACTAGGATACGATACACACATGATATTTGTTAATACTTCTCTAGATACTGCTTTACAGAGAAACGCAGAAAGAGCTCGTAGTGTTAAAACATCTATTGTCACTAATTCTTGGAAAGAAGTGCAATCTAACATTGGTAAATTCAGTCAATTTTTTAAACGTAATTTTATTGTTGTAGATAACAATGATGCAGGTGAAGATGTGTTTGCTAAAGTTTATAAACAGGTAATGCATTTAGCTAAAGGTAAAGTACAGAATCCTTTTGGTAGGCAGTGGATTGCAAACGAAATTGCAAGAAGGCGAAAATAGCCCTTGACATTACTACTATAACATGGTACTGTTAGTAGTAACTTGAGAGAAAGGCTAGATTATGAAGATTCTAAAAAATATTAAAGATGTCAATTTCACCACAAAAAATGTGTTTGGTACAGAGATAGAAGTCTCTGAGGATATCGTTATGGCATCTGCCGCTGGGTGGTATGTCGGTACAGTCTGTAAAGAGGATGGATTCGTTCAACCTTTTGACAGGTATACAGGATATTTTGCGACCTCTGATGAGGCACAATCTATTCTTAATGATGGTGGTGCTGTTGGGTCTGTACTTGATGGAGTATTTTAATGAATGATATATTAATGAAAAACTTTGAGACTATGGTATTAAAAGACACAGTTACAGTTATTCATTCTGATTTTCGTGATGGTATCGCTCCAAAGACTGTTGCAACAGTTTCAGTTGATAAAAATCTAACAGATATAGAGAAATGTGAAAAAGCATTTATGTTAACTAATTCAATAGATGATGCATGGTGGAATAACAAACAAGTCGCTGCTATGTTTGAGGGTGATGGTTGTCGATCTACTAGTGTAGGTGACTATGTGTTAGTTGGTGACACAAAATATTTGTGTGCTGATTTTGGATGGGATAAAATCTCCTAAATAGTTAAATGAAAATTCCTGTTAAAATAACAGATTCCGCAAAAGGATATTTGACGGATGCACTTACTTCTAATAATAAAAAGTATGTGCATCTTTCTGTATCTGGTGGGGGTTGTTCTGGTTTTCAGTACAATTGGAATTTCATAGATGAAGATAAAGATGGAAAAGTGATAGATGATTTACTGGTGCTTGACAATATGGCAGAGATGTTTGTTTTTGGTTGTACAGTAGATTACATAAAAGAACTTGGTGGTTCTTATCTCAAAGTAATAAACCCAAACGCTAAAGCATCATGTGGTTGTGGTGAAAGTTTTGCGGTATAGGAGTAAATATGTACGAATATAAATGTAAACTAGTCAAAGTAGTTGATGGTGATACCATTGATGTTGATATTGATTTAGGATTTGGGGTTTGGATGCTAAACCAAAGAATTAGAATGTATGGTATTGATACACCAGAATCACGAACATCTAATCCAATAGAAAAGGTATATGGAAAAGCTGCAGCTGCATTTCTAACAAAATGGACAAATTCTGGTGATCTTACTTTAAAAACTTTTAAAGATGATAAAGGTAAATATGGACGTATTCTTGGTGAAATTTGGTATGGTGGTGAACACAATATCAATCAGTTGTTAGTTGACAATCATCATGCAGTACGTTATCATGGTCAATCAAAAGATGAGATTACAGAAAAGCATATTGCAAATAGAGGCAAGGTTAAACTTTCTTAACACATTCTGCTTTTAAAGATTTACGTTCTATGTCTTGTGGGCCCATGTCTACACTTTCAATACGTTCTGCATGATACAGACATTGTTTCTGTGTTTCATAAGTTAAATGATTGAACCACAGAAATGATGATGATACTACTAAAATCCACATAACTATATTTATTACTATTTTTCAAAAGAATCATTTAGTGAGTCCACCACACTATCTATGTTAGGTGGTTGACCATTTGGTTCATATTTACATTGATACTCTGCAGGACAATGACCTTCCACTACTAATGTATAAGTATCGTTTGCTCCTCTATATAAACAAACTTGGTCACCACTATTTGTTTTAACTACTTTGTATCTACGACAAGTGATATATTTTGGGTCTTCTCGTATTCCTTTTCTTTTCTCTTGTTCCCATGTCCAATCACTAGGTTTTTTAAAAAAACAACTAAAACATTGTAATATATTTTTAGGTTGTTTTGTTTCTGCAAAAAGTGGTTGTGAAAAAATTATGAGATATACAATTACCCATGCACAAATATTAATCTTCTGAATGAAAGATAGAGCCATATGATTTCTCTGAAAATATATACCTTGTATTAATTTTATTTAAAAATATTATTAGGCCAAGTATAACCCAAACTGTATTGTATTCATCCCAAGGCACAAAGAGATGATACCAAAAATTAAAATATTCTACCATTTATTTTGAAGCAAGTTTTTCATTTTCACGTTTCAGCTTGTCTTGATTCTCAAATCTACAAGCTTCTCTCATTGATAATTGTTTTTTAAAAGGTTTTGATGCCTCTGGGTCATTCCCACATGCACTTATGTACATTTTTATTGCATGATATCCAAAACCTTTAAATATTAATTTATCATCTACAAATAGTGTTCCTTTACTACCTATTAATTCTAATACGGCATTGTTATGTCTATAAAACATTTTTAAATCAGACCACACTTGTTAGATTAAACCTCTGTTTTTCAAACCCAACCATATCACAAAAGTAATGGCTACTGTAACTCCGATTGCTAATAATCCAATTGCAATCCACTCAAGAACTTTTCTTCTATATTCTTCTTGATCATAAATTGCTTTTTGTCGTCTTTTACGAATATCTGCTTCTGTTTTTAAAAGCTCATCCCAAGCGGACATACCTCTTGTCATAGTGATAATCTGCTTGAGTTGGTCACGCATATCTTCTGCTTTTTTCTTAGCCATAAAAATTGACATTGCCTCTTCTTCCACAGAACCTGCAGCAAAAAGTTTTTTAAACAGGGGTGGTTTTTTATTGTATTCCTCTGCTTTCTTAATATCACTAACTGCTCCCATCCAACGACCTAGATCACCAGCCATGCCTTCTACATCTCTGCCCATTTGGAAACCATTTTTAATAGTGTTAAATGCTGCCGTTGCCGTTGCAACAGCTGTAATAGGGTCAATCATTAATTATTCCTCTCTAGACTATTTATGAAAAAAAGGCCTTGACAAGGGTAACAAAATAGTGTAATATGGTGATTAAAAGTATAGGAGTGACAATATGGCTATGGATGCTAGAACACAACTTATGGTTATTATGATGGAAGAGTGTGGTGAACTCATTCAAGCTTGTAGTAAAGCTTTAAGAAAAGATGACTTTTATGACAATCAAAACCTTATAGATGAAGTTGGTGATGTTTACACCATGATAGAAATTATGCATGATTTTGATATAATTAGTTGGAATGATATAGAAGAACGTGTAAAACAAAAACGCAAAAAACTTTCTAAATGGTCTGATTTGTTAGAACCATGGCAAGTTGAGGGAGAATAAATAACACCATGAAAGAAATAAAACAAAAAGAAGTGTTGACTGAATATATTCAACAAACACATGATAATAGATATTCTACACCAGTTTTAGATAAGATAACTATTCGCAAAAAAGAAAATCTTTGGGAATTGCTTTTTCAAGAGGAGTCTCAAGGTTTATTTGAAACAGAAGAGGCTGCAGAAAGACACGCAGAGGTATTACTAAAAGAGTGTTAAAATAATATTATGATAAAATTTCAAGCTGTACGAGTAGAAGATATCCCTAGAGGTTGGAGTGTTATTGAACCTTTACTAAACAGAGCTGCAAAGGTTGACCACAATAATTATGGTATTAAAAATATAAAACGTGCTTGTGAACTAGGTAATTATTTGGTTTGGTTAGCTTATGATGATGAAGATAAAGAAAATCCTTTAGGTGCTGTAACTACAAGAGTTGTTGAACATCCTGGCGGTCATGGTCTTGCTTTAGATTGGATTGGTGGAACACGCATGAAGGATTGGATAAACATAGGACATGAAACCATAGAAAGATATGCAAGAGAGAATAATTTTAGATTCATACAAGGGTATGGTAGGAGAGCTTGGGAAGGACATAATAATTTTGGTTGGAAACAACTTTACATAGTATATCAAAAAGATTTATAAAAATTCATTGAAAAGGAGAAACATAATGAACGGATTACATTTTTTATTCATAGGTACTGCACTGTTATTGATGATGTCAGTAACAGGTTGTAACACAGCATACATTACTAAAGATGGTGAAAGACTACTTTCAAATTCAGTAGTAGGTTGTGCAGTAGGTCAAGTATTTTTTGATGATTGTGCGGCTGGGGCTGCAGTAGGTGCTGGTGCAACGATTATTGATGACCAAACCAAGTAAAACACCTTTATGGTTAACAATATTAATAATCCCATTTGTAGGGTTTTTTATTATGTTATTATTCGTTGCAACATTTGGAGAAATTGTAGAAAACAAAAATGCACTTGAAGAGTATTTAATCATAATGTTACTGTTAGTTGTTTATGTGGGGTTTAGGGGTATTAAAAAACGAATAACAGTTATGCCTAAATAGCGGAACTCTTTTATTATAAATATGTATAAGCAGGGTAAACCACTCTGCTTATTTTTTCATCAGAGGAGAATATTATGTCAGTTGCAATTGCTGTCTACGACCAAACTTGCCATGTCTGCGAGACAATTAAAAAGTACCTTTTACACTTTTACTACAACACTCAACGAGGCAGACAATTATCCGCCAATCGTCACATATTTGATAATCATATGAAATTGGATACAGATAGAAAATACCATTTTAATAGAATGAATGATGCTACGAACCAAGAATATGATAAAAAAATAAAACAATTATGGGAAAAACCATATCAATATGATGGACTATAATTTAATCTTTATCTAGATAATACAAGTGTTCTTGTAATTTTTCATAACCGCCAATGTGCTGTTTTTCAAAAAATATTTGGGGAACAGTTTTGGCAAAACTTTTAACAAAATTTTTTGCGTCCATATCCACATCTATCGGTATTTCAGTATATTGTTGAGAATGTGCTTCTAGTAATTCTTTAGCCATATCACAATAACCACATCTACTTTGGGTATAAATTACATACATCTCTGACTCCTAAAGAAAAGGCCTCTTACGAGGCCTTTACCCTTATTATATAGTATGATAAATTAGAAACTAAATGTGGCTTCTAGTTTAATATCACCACGTTCTTTAGCATCCATATCGTAATTAAAACTTGCTCCAATGTCAAGATTAGAAAGAATTGAATATTCTGCACCAAATTCTAAAACTGGTAAATGTTCTAGTTCATCAGTAATATCTGAATTTACACCAACATTTTCCCAAAGGTTGAGTGTAGTTCCTGCAGTTAGTTCTAGAGATTGTAATCCAGTATAAGAAAGTTCTGGATTGATTGTTGCAACAGTTGTTTCTGCATCAACCATGTATGTTGTTGTAACATCTGTGTTGATTGCAAAGTTCCCGCCTAAGTCTGCAGCATGTACAGTATGTGCAAACCCAGCTGTAAATGCCACAATGGTGGCAAGCTTAAAAAGGTTCATAAGTTTCTCCTAGCAATTTAATGATTAGTATAGCTATTTAGTTGTTGACATGGTTGTAATAATGTGGTATATTGATAGAAATAAAAGTGTGATATATATACATGGAGAATCAGTAAATGAAAATTACACAACCAGTAAATGTAATTATAGAGCATTTACCTAATCACGAAGTTCTAAATCCTATATTAGAAAAAGATATTAAGGATGCTGGTGATGTTACAGGTGGACGATCAGCTGCAAAATGCTATCGTACGCGATGGGATATGCATGAGGTATATCCATCATTTAAAAAACTCACAGACGGAATATTAGATGTCGTTAAAAGGGCTTGTGGCCCTGCAACAGATGAAGAAGGTAAACCTAAAGATTATATCCTAAGAACACATGACTCTTGGGGATTGATATATAAAAAAGGTGACATTACAAATGCTCATCAACATTACCCTTGTCTGTGGAGTTGGACATACTGTGTAAAGGCGTGTGAATTATGTTCACCACTTGTATTTCCAACATCAGAAGAAAAAGAAGAGATTGAACCAGAAGATGGACAACTTATTATATGGCCATCTCATGTACTTCACGAAGTACCAAAACAAATATGTGACCACGAAAGAATTATGATTGCTGGTGACGTACTATTCGATAGGTGGGCATAAAATGGAAATAAAACTAATACCAAGACACTTTCCAAACATAGGTGTGGTAGAAGGAAAACTACCAGAGGATACTGTAGACAGTCTTTGGAAACTCATTGAAGAGTCAAAAAAACAACCAGAAAGTATGAAGTCTGAACTTGCAGGTAATATCAGTTCATCAATTCGATTGGATGGTGGTTCTCCATTGATAGAAGACTTTTTGCAAAATATTATACCAAAATATATTCAACAGTCTATTAATTCATTTGGGTCACCTTACAGACTCGAAATGAAAGAGGGTCAGATATGGAATTTAGAAAGTTTATGGGTCAACTTCCAAAAGAAACATGAGTTTAATCCAATGCACGATCATGGTGGAGTATACAGCTTTGTAATATGGATGCAGATACCTACATCCTACGAAGAACAAAGGAAACTTCCGATATGTGCTGAATCAAATGCAGATGGTAATATATCTAATTTTGCGTTTACCTTCACAAATACATTAGGTAGGATATGTCAATTTGTATATAACATGGAAAAGGATGCAGAGGGTTACATGGTTATCTTTCCATCAGAACTGAAACATGAAGTATTTCCCTTCTATGAAAATGATGGCGAGAGAATATCAATCTCAGGAAATATAGGTATACAATGACACCAAAAGAAAAGGCACAAGTAGAATCAGAGAAGACATACGCCGCTTTTTTAAAAATGGGTAAACGTGTATCGTTATGGATTTGTATTTTAGTATTTGTTGTAGTTGTAGTTTTTGACAGCGGAGTTTAATAGTGATTGCAGGAAAAATATGGGGTACTACTGAATTAGTAC
>VTLG01017349.1_pt1 | contig 13521 bp, 14 predicted proteins | sample 4694571 | NCBI WGS metagenome assembly VTLG01 (sample SAMN12604809, study PRJNA352737) | marine metagenome | biome: ENVO:00000447; feature: ENVO:00000209|ENVO:00000569|ENVO:01000036; material: ENVO:00002151; isolation source: viral sequences binned using virsorter ...
GATTTATTTAATTTAACACAAAAGATAATGCGAAATCCAGTAAATATAATTGTAAAAACAGAAATGTTAACACTAGAAGGTATAAAACAACATTATGTAAATTTAAATAATGATAATGAAAAATATAGTACATTAAAAGATTTATTTGAAAGTTTTTCAGTGTCACAATGTATTATATATTGTAATAGTGTAAAAAGAGTACAGGATTTATATGATGCAATGAAAGGAGATGGATATCCAGTTTGTCAGATACATAGTAGTTTAGAAAAAAATGAGAGATTAAAAAATTATAAAGAATTTAGAGAAGGTAATCAACGAGTATTAATTTCATCAAATGTAACGGCTAGAGGTATAGATGTACAACAAGTAAGTACTGTAATTAATTTTGATATACCAAAATCAAAAGAAACATATTTACATCGTATTGGAAGAAGTGGAAGATGGGGTCGTAAAGGTGTAGCAATTAATTTTATAACAAGACGTGATATAACTTTATTAAAAGACATTGAATCATTTTATTCGACAGAAATAAGTGAACTTCCTAGTAATTTTGCATAAATATACGGAAAATATATGTATAACTTTTATAACTAATATTAAATGGATATTAGTTATATTGAATTTAATTTACCTATTTATTATTTAAATAATAAGAAAATATTAAATAAAAATATTAAAAATGATATTGAAATAGATAATACAAATAATTCTATTTATTATAAAATATTTCAACCTACGAACAAATATTCAAAAATAGTTAGTGCAATGTGGTATTACTATTATACAAGTGATTATAATTTTATAAAAGATAGTCAATATTTAATAAAAAATTTTAAAAATATTACATTTCATGATAATATTGAAATTATATCAGAAATAAAAGATGAATTAGATAATGAGACAGGGTTTTATGAAAAATATAAATATTTAGATTCTAATTATTTTAAATTTTTAAATAACAATCCTTATTTTTTACATAGTTTAACATTATATAATTTAACTGGTCCTATATTAAATTTATTAATTCCAATAATTATGTTAATAGTGCCTTTTTTTATAATAAAATTAGCAAAAAAAAATATTTCAGTAGGTTTATATTTTGAATCATTAAAAAATGTAATTAAACATCATTTTATTGGTAAATCATTATTAGAGTATAATAATGTTTCATTAGAGAGAAAAATATTTATTTTATTTACTACAATTATGTATTTTATTAATATTTATCAAAATTTTAATTCATGTTTTGTTTATTATAAAAATCTTTATAAGATTAAAAATTATTTGCAAGATATAAAAATTTATATTAATAATTCTATTAATTTAATAGATAATTTACATAAGTATTGTGGAAAAACATATGAGAATTTTAAAAATAAAAATAATTATGTTAAAAACCAAATGATTGTTCAATATAAGAAATTAGAGTTATTGGAACTTGAAAATTTTAATATTAAAGATATTGGTAATGTTGGAAATATTTTATATTGTTTTTATCAGCTTTATGATAATAAATTATATAAAAATTGTCTAAATTATTCATTGAAATTAAATGGATTTATAACTAATATTGAAAAATTAAATAATTTATATAAAAATAAATTTATTAATAGCTTTAAAATAACTAATAAAAATACAGAATTTAATGAAATATATTTTGCACCTTTAATAAATACAGATCCTGTGAAAAATAATGTTCAACTAAAAAATAATATTATTATAACTGGACCAAATGCTAGTGGAAAAACAACAATACTAAAATCAGTATTATTTAATGTAATCTTCTCTCAACAAATAGGAATGGGTTTTTATAAAAAAGCAAAAATTAATTTGTATGATTACATACATTCGTATATAAATATACCAGATACATCAAATCGTGACAGTTTATTTCAGGCTGAAGCAAGAAGATGTAAAAATATATTAGAATCAATAAAATTAAATAAAAATGCAAGACATTTTTGTGTTTTTGATGAATTATATTCAGGTACAAATCCAAATGAAGCAATATCATCTGGTTATGGATTTTTGAAATTTTTAAATAAAGAAAAAAATATAGATTTTATTTTAACAACTCATTATGTAACATTATGTAATATATTGGAAGAAGAAGGTATATTAAATAAAAAAATGTTGGTTGATAAAAATAATTTATATAAAATAGTTGATGGAATTTCGAATATAAATGGAGGAATAAAAATATTAGAAAATCTAGATTATGATAAAGATATAATAGAATATGCCAAAAATTATTTATTAAAATTATAAATTTCGTTTAATAATAGATTAAAATATATTTCTTATTTTAAATAAGAATGAATCTTTTTGGTTTAGAAGGTAGTGGATTTATTATATCTTTAGGATTAACATTATTAATTTCAGGTGCAATTATGTTTTATGTTTTAAAAAGATTTCAAATTTTAGAAAGTTCTATTATTGATAATGCAAAAATATTACAATCTTTTATAAATAAAACTCAAGCACAAGAGATAAATAATAATTTTGCAAGTAATATTGCATTAGAATCAGCTATAAGACAGCAAAATGAAATTAATAGTAAAATAGAAGTTTCTGATAATGAAGAATATGAACACGATTCAGTAAGTGAAAATTCTATAGATGAATATAATTCTGATAGTGATGATAGTAATGATAGTGATGATGAAAAGATAGGATTATTTGATAATAATAATTTAAGTGAAGAATTAGTTGAATCTGTAAAAATTATAGCTATTAATGATTTTGAAGAATTAAAAACTGATAAAATCTTAGATGTAAATACAATTGATGATTTAGGAACATTGACTTTAGTAAATAATAAAAATGAAAATGATGATGATGATGATGATGTTGATCAAGTTGATGATGTTGATAATGATGATGAAATTAAACAAATTAAAAATTCAGATATATTAGATAAAAAAGATGAAAAATCAACTAATTATGTAAAATTAAAAATATCAGAATTAAAAGAAATAGTTAATTCAAAAAAATTATTAGATGAAAATAGTGATATTAATAAGTTAAAAAAAGTAGATTTAATAAAATTATTACAAAATAATTAAATATTTAATAAATATATATGAATTCTAATATGGAATATAGACAATTTTTAACACATAATGCAAAAAAAATTATAGAAAATAGTAATAATAATTTTAATTGTCAATACGATAATGTTAGATTAAATAATAGTTTTTTTTTAGCTAATAATAAAAAAGTAACAGATCTACAAGATAATTATTTAAAAGAATATCAAAAACTAGCAAATCAAATTTCACCAGGTATTACTATAATTAAACAATAATATATATAAAATATAATTTGTTATATATATTATGAAAATATTGAGTATTGATGTAGGAATAAGAAATTTAGCAATTTGTATTATAAATATAACTGAAATAGAAGACATTAATAAATATAAATTTTTTATAGAGAAATTAGAAATAATTAATTTAATTGAAGAAAACAAAGGTATATGTAACTTTCAAATCCAAGATAAAAATAAAAAAATGATATGTTGCAATAAACCTGCTAAGTATATAAAAAATAATTGTTACTATTGCAAAAATCATGCCTCAAATAATTCTGACTTTATATTACCTACATCTCAATTGAATAAAATAAAAAGACTAAAATTAGATGAACTTATAAAATTATGTGAAGATTATGATATTAGTTATTCAAAAAAAAGTAAAGTGTATTTACTTGAAACATTGGATAATTTTATCAAAAATAAAGTATTTGAAAATATAGGACAAATAAAATGCAACGAAGTAAGTTTAATAGATATATCTAAAGCAATTAAAGAAAAATTAGATAAATTTTTGTTAAATATAACAAATATAGATTATGTATTAATAGAAAATCAAATAAGTCCTATAGCAAATCGTATGAACTGTATTCAAGGTATGTTAACTCAATATTTCATAAATAATAATATTTTAAAAATTCAATACATTTCTGCTAGTAATAAATTAAAAGAATTTATTGGTGATGATAAATTAAATTATAATGAACGTAAAAAAAAAAGTATTATAATAACAAAAGATATTTTGAATCAAGTTGAAATGAACTTACCAGATAAAGAAATAATTGTTAATAATTTTTTAAAATCAAAAAAACAAGATGATTTAGCAGACTGTTTTTTGCAATGTTTATGGTTTATTAAAAATTTTAAAAAATAATTTTGTATAATTTTGTGATACTTTTTAAAAGTATTTTTTTAAAAAGCTAATATATAATGAAAGAAATAAAAGTTGATTCATTACTTGAAAAATATTGTAAAAATATGAAGTATGGATGCAATTGGAATGCTAGAAGAAGAAAAGTATTACCTTTTATAAGAATAACTTATACAAAAGATCAAATGCCTGATAAAGTTGAATTTTTAGAGAGAAATAAAAAAAGAAAAAATAAAGAAAAAAGCAATGTTAAATATATAAAATTAGATAAACCTATTATTATTTTAGACGATCCTGAAAACCCAGGAAAATTTAAATGGTATGAAACAACATTATCAAAAACAAAAAAAGGAGGAAAAACTAAAAATAATAAAACCAAAAAATATTAATTTTATAACATATAATTTGCGGACTACTTAAAATTATATGTTCTTATTTAATTATAATGAGTGGATTAGAAAGTTTAGTAATTGATATAAATCCATCCGACACAAAATCTGTATTAAATTTAGAAAAAAGTAATGAATTACCATCAATGAGCTTTGGTGGTGGTATTGAATTATTAATGAATGATAAGAAAAAAGGCACTGGGGCAACTGCTTCTGGTGATATTGGGATAGGCGAATTAAGTAACTTAGAAAATGAACTCAATAATTTAGCAGATGATGTTAATGATAAAACATTTGTAAACAGTTTGGAAAAAAATAAACCAGATACAGTTTCAAATATAGCAGAGTCTTTTAATGTAAAGTTTGATGATTTAAAAATTAATAAAGAAAGTAATCTTGGTAAAAAAACAGCTGATGCATATCAAGATAGTAAAACCTGGGATGGGTTTGGTAAATTTTCAAGTGTTCCAGTTCAAAGTGAACCACAATTAACAAAAGATGAATTAATAAGAGAAAAATTTAAATATTTAAGAAGATTAGAGGATTTAGAAAGCAAAGGGGCTACACTTACAAAAAAATACAATATGGATTCACCTTTATCTGAAATGCAAGGAGAATATGAAATGATAATTGCTGAAAAAGAAAAATCAAATAGTGTAAAATTCCAAGGACGTATGTTAATGGCTGCTATTACTGGTCTTGAATTTTTAAATAATAAATTTGACCCATTTGATCTTAAAATGGATGGATGGGGGGAACAAGTAAATGAAAATATTAGTGATTATGATGAAATATTTGCAGAATTGCATGAAAAATACAAATCAAAAGCTAAAATGGCACCTGAATTAAAATTATTATTCCAATTGGGTGGCTCGGCTATTATGGTTCATATGACAAATACAATGTTTAAATCAGCAATTCCTGGTATGGATGATATTTTAAAACAAAATCCTGAATTAATGCAACAATTTTCTCAAGCAGCTGTTAATAGTATGAGTGATAATAATCCAGGATTTGGGAATTTTATGAACAATTTTATGCCAGGTAACTTAGGAAATAGTGGTGCACCACCACCCGTTAGTAATATTGGACCACCACCTCCATCTATCAATACACAAAATACAAAAAGTGAACGATTTGCACCACCTCAAAATAGACCAGATTTAATGGCATCACGAATAAATTCTGGTATTAGCATAGAAGAAAAATTTTCAAATTTAAATGATAATAATTCAATCAAAACTGCTACTAATAAATCAATGAGACCAGAAATGAGAGGACCTAGTGATATTAATGATTTATTAAGTGGATTAAAACCAAAACCAGGACCAGGTCCTCCCCCTCCAATTCCTCCTCTTCAAAAACAAAAAAGTGAAAAAGATTCAAGTACTATAAGTATACAAGATTTAAAAGAATTATCTAATCAGAAAGTTCCAAAAAGTAATAAAAAAGGTAAACAAAGTAGAGAGAAAAACACTATAAGTTTAGATTTATAATAAAATTGAAAAAACTAAATAAATAAAATAGAATATCATTAATAATGACTATTAATTATATTCTTATAGATGGTAGTTATTTTATATTCTATAGATTTTACGCTTTACTAGCTTGGTGGAAATTAGCAAAACCTGATGAAAATATGGAAAATCCAGCAGAAAATCCTGAATTTGTTGAAAAATTTAAAAAAACTTTTAAAGATAAAATTGCTGAAATACCTAAAAAATTAAAATTAAAAGATTATAAAACTTTAGTAGCACTTGATTGCCCAAGAAAAGAAATATGGAGAAATGATTATTATCCTAATTATAAAGCAACTCGTGTTTATGATGATACTTTTATGGGAGGACCTTTCTTTCAAATTGGAATTGATATTTTTCAAGATGAATTAAAATTACCTATTTTAAAACAAGATAGATTGGAAGCAGATGATTGTATTGCATTATATGTAAAAAGTTTAAGCGAATTTAACACTGTGAATATTATAGCAAATGATATGGATTATTTGCAGCTAGATAATGGAGAAAATATTAATATTATTAATCTAAAATATAAATATTTGAGAGAATCTAAAACAGCAAGTGGTAATTCAGATTGTGATTTATTTTGTAAAATTGTTATTGGAGATAAAAGTGATAATATTCCTGGTATATTTAAAAAATGTGGATTAAAGACTGCTTTAAAATATTTTAATGATCGTAATGCGTTTGAAAAACAATTAGATAAAGAAAATGCTCGTTCAGCATATGAATTAAATAAATTAATTATAGATTTTAATAATATCCCAGTAACTTTTAAAACTAACTTTTAGCCAATTCTAATTTATATCCTTGTGATGTTTTTTTATATATCCATTTTTTAGCTTTATCTTTATTAATATTTGTTGATTTATTTTTTCTAGTAAGTTTATTCCAAAGATTTTTAATAAAATTTTTTTTGGTTTTGCAATTACCACTCTCAATATGTATTTTTTTTCTAGATACTACATTAGCAGAATATGTTAAATCTACTTCAATTATAATATCATTAATTAAATTACTTTTACTATCTAAAATAATACCTCTTTTATCATTAAAAATATAATTTAAACCTGCTTTTTTGAAATCATTTTTATAATTCTCTTTTTGTATAATTTCATTTGCAAAATTTTTAATTAGATCATTTTGATTACCTTTTTTATATTTTTCTATAGCCTCCTTATAAGCTTTTTTATCAACTTCATCATCGCTTAAAGTAGGATCTATTTTTTTTATAAATTTTAGTTCTTTTTCTTTATAACTTTCTATTAACATATTTTCAAGATTTTCTATTGTACATTTATCTACTATATCAGAAACAATACCTTTTGTATTATCATAAATATATTTTATTTTACTTTGTTTATTATTTGATATATCATTATTATGCATTTCAATAATTTTATTTGCAAATTTTTTAATTTGATCATTTTCATTATTTTTTTTATATTTTTTTATTGCCTCATTGTAGGCTTTTTCTTTTATTTCAATTTCTTTTAAGGAAGAATCTTTTTTTAATAATTCTATCTCTTCTTTTTTATAGATTTCTATTAATTTTTTTTGAATATTTATTATACTACAATTCTCTTTTATATCATCATCTAGGGAACAATGTTTTGTCTCTAAAAAATAATTTTTTGCACAAGATTTGGATAATAGCAAAGTTTTACTAGTAAATTTTTTTAAATAATTTTTATCAGAAGGTGTTAAATTAGTAAGAGAATTAATTTTAAATTTTCTTCCATCTAAATAAAAATCTTCTTTTTTTGTAAAAAATAAATTAATTATAAATTCTAAATTTCTTTTAATTAATTCATTATTTGTAAGTTTTAATTTATCATCATATTCTTTATATAAATTTTTTACTGCTTCTTCAGATGTAAAATTTTCTCTAATTTTTTTTAAAATTTCCTTATTTTTTAAATCTTTAGTTTTAAAAAGTTGTAATGTTAAATCAATTTCATTTGGTAAATAAATATTACCACCTTTGGATATATTTTTATTTAATATATTATAATTGTAATTAAAAACTGGTAATGTTCCGCTTACATCACCTTTTAATATAACTTTAATTAAAAGTTGATCAATATTTTTATTCATAACTATAATATATTAATATTTTAATTTTTTAATTTTTAATACCAGCTTTATGTAATATTTCCTTGGCATTTTGTATTTCTTCATAACTAATATTATTATTATTATTATTATTATTTGTAATATCATTATCCATTTTTTTATATTTTTCGGGCATAAGACAAAATTTACTTTTATGATGAAATATAGTATTAGTAATAACACTAAATAAAATAGTTAATAATAATGCCACAAATAAATCTCGGATTCCTACAAAAATAATTATAAAAATAAATATTTCTTTAGTTAAAAAATTTTTGATAAATTCTTCTTGACTTTTACTTAAATTTAATTTAACATATTTTGCAAATAAATTTAATATAATTAATGCTACTCCTGATAAATATTTATTTTCATTAATATTTTTATATAATTTTTTAAAATTTACACGTTTCATATATATATAAAAATATAATTTTAATATTACTAAATATGGGTTAAATAATTAAAAAAATTAAAATAATAAAAATTTTAATTAAAATATTTATATTAAGTATCATTTAAAAAATATATAATCTCATTTTTTTATAAGTATGGCATCACTATTATTAAATGCAGCGCCAGTAGATTATCAAGATAATATTAATATAAATAATAATCAACAACAAAATAACTTTAGTAAAAAACAACCAAAAAATAAGACCATTAAAAATGAAAATAATAAAAAAATAAAGGCTGAAATGTTAAAGGAAACATTTGAATTAAGTGATGATGATGATTCAGATGATAATTTAGAAAATTTTAAACCAGTTCAAGAAGAAAATATTAAATCAAACAATAATCCATTAAACTCTTTAAATTTAAATAATTCACAACAATATGTTAGTGATTATTACAAAAATTATTTAAAAAATGTACAAGCAAATCATAATTTAGAGTCTATTAGTAATAATGAATTACTAAAAAAATTAGATAATATACTTTATCTTTTAGAAGATCAAAATGAAGAAAAAAATTCATATGTAACAGAAGAATTAATTTTATATGTATTTTTAGGAATATTTATTATTTATGTTTTAGATTCATTTGTAAGAGTAGGTAAATATACTAGATAATTATAAAACAGTTATTTGGTATAATTGGTTTTGTTACATAATTATAAAGAAAATAAGCAGTAGGACTTACTATTGTTATTTTACTATTACTAAAATAATCAGTAAATAATATATTATCACCAATATATTCAATTGTTAAATAATGATAATCTTTAATAAAATTTATTAATATATTATTTAGTGAATTTATAAAAATATTCTTATCAATTTCAATACTGTGAATTGAAGCAAATAAATCTAGTGCCTTTTTTTCAGTATTATTATCATTATATACCATTTCACTATCTTTAAAAAAATAACACGACATAAGCTTATCTTTATTTAAATAACCATAAACATAATATGTTTCTTTTTTAATAAGATTTATTAAACAAGAAATATCTGGTAAAATAATACAAGTATACTTATTTCTATTTTCAAATATAAAATTAATTAACAATTGTATATTATCAATATTTATTTTAACAATATTTATATTTTTATCAAAAGATATGTCTTGTTGTAATTTATATTGTTTGGTAAAATAACTTGTTAATGGAACTATTCCTGTCAATTCACCTTCTCTCTTGAAAAGAGATATTTGGGCTGAGTTATTCATATGAGCTTGATTATATTCGTGTGTTTGTATTATTTCAGGAGCGATTCCTTGCTTGCGATAAATGTTATGAACACATAAATTATCAACATAATAAGCTGGTATAGTTTTATGATTTAATGTAATATTAACATTTCTAGATGTTATAACAGCTTGTAATTCATTTTTTTTATAGAGAGAAATTATTGACTTTTTATTATTACTTTCAAAATAACTTGAAAATTTGGTTTTAGTTGGTAAATATTTGCAACTATTTTTATTGTAATAAAATTTTTGTATAAAATCTATAATTTCATCTATAAGTGAATCATTAACATCACTATAATTTATAGATTTGATATTGTAAAAATTACAAAATTTATTAGCGATAGGGAGATTTTTATTTATAGTACCAATTGAAAATAACCAATAATGTAAATCATAATAGTGAAAAACTGGTTGGTAATACCAAAAACCATATTTTTTATATATATAAAATTTTATAATAAGAAATATTATTATAATAAATAATATATAATATCCAATATACATATTATATATATCTTTATTGAATTTTAAATAATTAATTTTACAAATTAATTAGGTTTTACTAATGTATATAAATAATTATAATCATATTGAATACTATTCATTCTTTCTATAGATTTAACCGAAAATCCAGCATTTTGTGTAAGTCCTATTATATATTTTCTTGAATTCATAAATAATTTATGTTCATTAATTCTTACTAGATTTTTATCATTATATTTTATTTTTTCTTTAAAAGTAGCATTAGATTCATTTAAATTATTATTTATATTTACACTTTTATCCAATATAAAATCTGATTTGTAATTAATTTTATCAAAAATTACTTCACTTTTGGTCATTCTCTCTTCTACAAAATTTTGTGGTGATACAGCAATTATAGGATTACTAGGTGGTAATATAGGATCAAATTTATTAACATCAACTAAATGCAATAATAATACTCCACCTGGTTTTAACCAGTAAAAACAATTTTGAAAAAATTTCTCTTTGTCTTTTATATAATAAATTGTAAAATATAAACATGTTATATGTGTAAATGTGTTATCATGAAAAATCATTGTATTCAAGGCATCATTCTCTTGAAAATTTAAATTTTTATAATTACTTTTCGCTTTTTTTACCATTGAATTTGATTTATCAATTCCTATAACATTTTTACATTTTTTACTTATTAAGTCAACGTGATGTCCTGTACCAGATCCAATATCTAAAACCTTACTATTTTTATTACAATTAAGTTTTTGAAATAAAGTATTAATTTCAAAAATATTTTTTTCTTTACATAATACTAAATCATCATAAATATTACAATAAAAATTATCAAAAACTTCATTACCATGTTTTTTTATAATTTTAGTTTTTTCAGCAAAACCTTCTTTATTATCATAATTAATAAACAAAACATAAATGATTAATAATATAAAAATAAATAGTATTATATCTAATGTTTTAATATGTTTTATATTAAAAATATTCATTATATGTATTATTGTTATTTTTTTTATGTAAAAATTAATATATGAATGATTATGAAATAAATGATAAAAGAATAATTCAAGAATTTAAAGGAATATCTTTTTCTACATTTAAAAAATCTAAAGTAAAAAAAGAACTTTTAACATCATTATATAAATCTCAAGTAGAGGCTTCTAATTATTGGGCGGCTGAATTAATATGCGCAGGTCATATATTAGATCTTTGGGATATAATTATAATATATTCAACTAGATATATTCATATTGGAAATCCTAAATTGCCTATATATTTGGATATGCGATTAGATAATTTTAAAGATTTAATTGAAAAATATAGTAATGATGAATTGCAAATTCGTAATAATATTAAATTACGTCAATTATTCGCTGAAGTAATATCTGTATTATGTTTATCAAGAAAAAAATATGGTTTTGAAAATTTAAATATTAAAGATAAAGGTGATTATAATATTTTAAATCTTAGTGAAAAATTAAAAGCACCAAATACCGAGTATGCAAAATTATCTTTTAAGAATAAAGATCCAAAAGAATTATATATTGCTATAAATGAATTTAATTATCATATTTCAAAAGATTCTTATGATTGTATAAATGCCACTTATTGGTTAGAATGGATATTACAATATGAAACTATATGTAAAGGACAAAAATTTGAATTTAAATGTGAAACAAGAGATTTTGTAAATGTAAATGATAAATCTAAAAATGATATAGTTTGGATATTATGGGAATCATTGTTAAAGGAATCTGAAAAAGATAAAATTATAAATAAAATTATGTTATCTCTCTTGAATTTATTTTCAATAAAATATACAAATTCTTGTAAAAAAAAAAGAAAATACTTAATGTATAGTGCAATATATTTTTTAACCGAAAAAATAAATTTAAATATTAGCGTTATCCAAAATAAAAATATTATTGAAAATATTTGTTCAAAAATAAATATAATTTATAAACAAATAAAACAAAATGAAATACTACCAGAAAGTAATTATCTATTTAATGGGTTAGAAAAAAGTAATTTAGATAAATCTATTAGTAAACTAGATATGATGGATAAATTCTTAAGTAATTAATAAATATGTACGCGACATTTTTATACATGTTTATTTTATTTATTGTCTTAAATTAGGATTAATACATATATCTCTTGTTGGAAATATATCTCCAGATAAACATTCATCAGCATTTTCAACATCTATACAACTTCTATAACCTTGATCTGTACCTACATAACAATAACCTAATTTATCTTGATTAGTTCCGCGAGCTCTATTAACTGAATCTATTGTATCATCAGGTTGTGGTACATTATTATTTACTTCTTTTTTATCAACATCATTTTTGATTTTTTGTATCTCAGGTTGTAAAGCCCCACTAGTTACATTTCCTATAGCTTTAACACCATCTAAAGTAGCTTCCCCTGTTTGAACTATTGTATCTTCTATTGAATGACCAAAAAATAGTAAAATTGGTTTTAAAACACCTACAATACTATCTGGTAATAATTTAAGAGTTTGTAAAATATTTATTAGAATAATAAATACGAGTAAAAATACAAAAATATATCTGATAATAAAAAATGAATTTGTAGTTTCTCCAGTTTTTTCTAAAGTTTTAATTTCATAAAAAACTTTTTCAGTACTATCTTTTGCATTTTGCATAGTTTTTTGAGAGAAATTTTTAATATTATTAAATAATGAATTTCCAGTAGGTTTAACTGGTTGTGTTTTAATGGTATTTAATTCTTCCATAATAATATAATTAATTATTTTATAATAAATTATATATTTTATTAATTATATAATTTATTGAATTATATCAGAAAAATATTTTTTAATTTGCGGATTTGGTAGATATTCTAAATGTGTGGGATTAACTAAATTTATATTACCACTCATATCTTCACTTGCAGAATCCGGTGGAGTTGGACCCCAACCCGATCGTTGAGTTGTCCATCCAAAACGATTAGTATCTAGAATAATTAAACCATCTATTCTATCGTGTTTTATCCAACTAACCAATGCGTTTCCAGAACCTTCTGCATAACCTCGCGGTATCCATCTTTCTACCTCATTAAAATAAGAATCATCATTAGCTTTAAAATATTTATTATCCG
>VTLG01004807.1_pt1 | contig 13520 bp, 23 predicted proteins | sample 4694571 | NCBI WGS metagenome assembly VTLG01 (sample SAMN12604809, study PRJNA352737) | marine metagenome | biome: ENVO:00000447; feature: ENVO:00000209|ENVO:00000569|ENVO:01000036; material: ENVO:00002151; isolation source: viral sequences binned using virsorter ...
CCTTTAGTTAAATTCACCCATGACTTTTTAATTTCGAAATTTAATCCACATTCTTTCTTAATTACATCTACCAGATGTTGATGTAATTCCTTAAATTCAGGAACCAACTGAAGTGTAGAATGTGTTATTCTAAACCAATCAAAACCTTCTTGGTACACTGAATCGCTACCATAATAAGCATTTACTTCTCTTCCATCAATAAGAAAACGTTGAACATCCTTTATGAAATTATATCTTTGTTCTTCTGTAAGAATATTATCAATTTTATAAAAACCATTTTTCATCCAAAAAATAGTTCTAAGTTTACAGTTTTCTCAACATTCCATCCAATAGCATCCAAGATCACTTTGATAGGATCTAAGAACGCTTTCTCAAATTGTAGGTCATAATCAATATATTTGTCAAGACCTAATTCTGTAGGAAAATCAGAAATAAAAGAAATAACATTCTCTCTGATGGGATTGGCTTTCTTAAGATAACAGAATTTAATCTTCTCACCATTATTAATCAAAGAATATTTATTATCTAATTTCTTTTCCTTTATATAATGATTATATAAGAGAGATCCTCTAACATGAATAGGTTTTGCAACCTTTCTAGTCTTATTAGTTTTCTCATCTGTAGTATACGTATCTTGACCAAACTTATGCTTAGTTACATCGTTGACTGTTCGAGGAAAAGCAATATCTTCTGGAGGTAGTTTCTTAAACTGTACTCTAGCATCATCAATAAATTTAATCACATCTTCTTCAGTCCCACTCATCATTAATTGAAGTGCATCCTTAATCATAGTACGACAAGGTGCTGGTGTTGAGGATTTAACTGCCTCAATACCCATCATCTTTAACTTAGGTTCTTCATACCTTACTCCCTCACTATCCCATACATTTAAAATATATCTTTTCTTAGCAGTCCAAATACCACGATCAGCAATGTTCTCTCTCTTCATGAACATCTTCTGATCATAAGCATTTACATAAGACGCCAAGTCTTCATAGGATTTATCAATAAAGGGTTCCAATTTATCTTGGCAAATTTGGTCAAGAAGGGAAACAATCTTAGCCTTATCGTCAATCTTATGACTAAAAAATTTATCCACAAGAGGGCCGAAATTGATGTATACTGAATCAGTATCTGATGCCACCACATAGTCTACTTCTTCCGTACTAAGTAACTTATTCAAATAGGTATTTATGCGGTTCTCAATCCAACGAATAGAAACTTGACCAGAAAGTGTAATTGCTTCTGCATTTGCTAACTTATAATACCTGAAGTACTGATTGCCGATAGCACCATAAGCAGAATTAAGAGAAATCTTCTTTGCCATTTGGATGTTGTTACACCTGGCAATCTCTTTTTCAAGAGCAGCCGAGGGTGTCTTCTCATACTCCTGCTTCGCTGTGAGCATGCGCTTCTTAAATATAACACGTTCGGCATACATCTTCTCCATTAATTCAGGAAGAAATCCTTTGATGTCCTTCCTATACTGAGCTCCATTAGCACAAGTAGCATATTCATCCTTAATCTCAGTCTCCTTATTTAAAAACCCCTCAACGCTCGCGCTGGGATGTCTAGTTTCCCTGAGTGTCTCTGGCGAGATGTTATATTGCATGATGAGATGAGGATAGAGAGAGTTGAGGTCAAAACTAACAACCCAATCATATTTGCCAGGAATCGGTTCTTTAACATATGCACCTGCGTATTTGTCTGATTTGTCTGTTCTATTCTTAGGAGGAATAACAATATTCCTCTTCTTAAGATAGTTGTATATTATAGTATCCCAAGTTCTAACTTGGAACATTATGTCAATATAATTAACCTTAGCAGTATAAGCCATAGTCAAGGCTAATTCAATTAACTTCATCTTGTCTTCCAAACGGTCAACAAGTTCAACGTCAATAATGTTATAGTCTACAAACTTCTTCCAATTACCCCTATAAAAATCTTTAAAGGTATCAAACTCAGAGTGGTCCAACTTATGTTGACCCAATTCTACCTGAGCAATATAATCCAACCTATAAGACTCCTGTGCTTTATAAGTAAACTTCTTATATAACTCCAAATAATCTAAAGTTGTCAGTCCTGCAATATCATAAACATTAAACCTCCTCCCAGTCATATATATTTCTTCATGTGTCACCAAACCCCATGGTGAAAGAAGTTTCATCTTCTTCTCTCCCATGATTCTACTAATTCTACCACAGAGATATGGAATATCATATAAGCGAACATTCCATCCAGTAATAACCTCTGGGGGATTCTTAGACCAATGATATAAGAATGAGTTAAGCATAGCAATCTCATCCTCAAAATAGTAATACTTTACATTATCTTGAGTAGGAGTATAAGGTTTTCTTCCCCAGGTAGTAATCTGTTTAGTCGTATAATCCTGCAAAGAGATAGTAAGCATCTCTTCAGAACAAGAATCTGGATCAGGAAATCCATGTTCAGCTTGAACCTCAATATCCATTGTTACTAATTTGATCTTGCTAATATCAAACTTAATTTCTTCTTCTGGATATTTGTCAGAGATATATTGATATACATATCTCTCATTACCATAGATATCAAATCCATCAATATCATCATACTTCTTGTAGAATTCTCTACAATCTCTTACAGAACCAGGACGAATTGGTTCTACATTCTCTCCCTCTAGAGTTTTATATTTACTAGGCTTCTTTGATTTAACAAACAAAGTAGGAGAATACTCCTCCTTAAAGATTACCTTTTCCCCATTTTCATATCCTCTTACTAGAAAGTTGTTTCCAACCATCTGAACATTAGTATAGAATCTCATTATACAAACTCAATGTTAAAGGCAATAACAGTCTTCCTAGTATCACTAAAATTCCTAGGAGACTTATGAAATATATTAGCATCAAATGTCAATATTTGTCCTTCTTTCACTTTAGGAAATACCTCCTCACCTGTTTCAGGATCTTTTAATACAGTTACTAAAGACTCATCACCCAATTCCACATAATAAACACTTGCTACTCCATTCATTAAATCTCCATTAGGGTGGGAATGATTATGCCATGGGTGATCAGATCCAGAATGCGGATCATATTGATTAAACCATTGCTTGCGTACTTTCCAGTCCACTCCTAGATGTCCATATCCTTCTTCCAAATAATTTACAAAAGAATAAGAATCATCTTTAGTTAAAAAATATGGCCAACTCATCTTCACTAAAGGATCTTTATCCCAATTAGTCTTACTAATTATTGAATTATAATCCCCTCTAAAACTTCTAGTTGTGCATTGATAACCTGAAGCAGACTCAATTTCTTTTAAAATAGTATTTTTTGTCCATGAATGCGATTCAACATCAAAAACACTATAGAGTCTCATTCTTTATCTAACATCTCCTCATACTTCTTACTAAGTTTAGAATTAGGATCTACTATAGTCAAGATTTTATCAGAACTCAACATAAAAGTATTTTGATTAGTCACATTCAACAACCACGGAGATAAAACTAACATTCCCTCTTGTATAGTAATCTTATTGTCTGATGTACTAACCACAAAAGGTTCTGTCAATTTGCAATCGGGTTCCCCTAACTCAGATGTTACTTCTTCAATCTGACTCAGAATCATCTGATTGTTCATCAACACCAATAGTTTGAGATTCTTGATTTCCATTTTTTACAGTTCCTTTGTCGTAGATTTCTTTTAATTGATCAATGGGTTCCACAATAGTTATAACCCACTCTGCCACCACTGGAATCTTTTGATCTCTACTCAAAGGCATCCAAGGAGTGATTTGAATTTTATAAGGTACTCTATTCTTCCCTTCTTTAACAGGGTCTCCAACAAGTTTTACAACCCCTGGTTGGTCAAATATATATCCAACCACTTTTTCATCAACAACCATTTCTGCAATATCTGCTATAACATCTTCACCAGATTTTAGCATTGCCAGTTTAACAGTCATAATTACTACTTACCTCCTTATTATTTTACCACAGTTTGTCCAATAACCCAAGCTTTTAGACCATATCCATTAATAATATCTATGGTATCTTGTATTCTACCTCCTATCCTCTCAGCAGGAACCACTATACAAAATCCTATACCCATATTAAAAGTATCTCTCATCTCTTCATCAGAACACTCTACTGCGTTTTGAATCTTCTTAAAAATTTCTGGTACTTCCCAAGAAGTATAATCCACACTAACATCCATTCCTCCATTAGGTAAACATCTTGGCAAATTCTCTGGTATACCACCACCAGTAATATGTGCCATTCCCAAAATAGGAACTTGTGTCAGCAATTCTTTTACTACAGAAGCATAGATGGTAGTTGGTGTAAGTAATTCTGGTGTCTCCTTATAAAAAATTTTATGTCTCCATAACATCTCATTAATAAGACTATACCCATTACTATGAAGACCGCTACTTTCTATACCAATAATAGTATCTCCTGGATAGATATTCCTCCCATCAACTATTTGATTTTCTTCAACTACACCTGTACAAAAACCAGCAAGATCCATATCCATGGAAGTCCCTCTACCTCCTACCTTAGGATGTTCAGCAGTCTCTCCACCTAGCAACTGCATATCTGCTATCTCACATCCTTTAAGAATACCCTGCATTACTTGACCCAGAATATCCTGATCTATTTTACCAGTAGAAATATAATCTAAAAAATATAATGGTTTAGCACCAGAACAAATTACATCATTAACACACATAGCAACCAGGTCTTCACCTATGGTTGTATAATCATTAAAAATTCTTGCAATATTAATCTTTGTTCCTACTCCATCAGTTCCAGAAATTAATACAGGACTGGCATATCCCTTAGGGATTCTCATCATTCCATTGAAACCACCAATGGAAGAATTATTTTTTCTAATTTTCTCTACAAATTCTTTTCCAGCTTCAATGTCAACTCCTGCATCTTTGTAATTCATAATTATAAAATAAAAAAGAGAACCAAGGAGGTCCTCTTTGCCATCTCGAACTCACCTTTATTTAGAGATAATCCTTACGGGCATGATGGTCTGGAACTATCTTTCCTAATTGTACTATAAGGAGTCCATCTTCAAAGCTGACCTGTCGTACTTCGCAATCTTCGGTGAGCGTCCATGCTCTAGAGAAGTTGCGTTGGGCAAGTCCCTTATGGACAAATTCTCCATCTGCTTCTTTATTTTCTTTGATGCCTTCCACATATAGTTTTCCAAACTCCGTATAGACTTTGACTTCATCTTTCTTAAACCCCGCAAGGGCGATTTCGAGTCTCGATTCGACATTATTAATCTGTACTAAGTTATAAGGTGGATAATTTGTGGTTGCATCATTATCCCAAAACCTATTGAGATAATCATCCAATCCTATGCTGTTTCTATTAATCTTCTCCAACAGTTCAGGAAGATTTGCAGCGTGATACCTGGCTAGTGTGCCCATGATTGTAGCTCCTTGTTAAGCGAGTTTGTGTTGTGTGGACCCCGAAGGCATCCATACCTATTTATAACACAAACCCCCATTTTTAAGGAGTCGGAATACCCCATATCTTGGTACAGTAATCCCTAATAGATCTATCAGATGAGAAGAATCCTGCCCTTGCAGTATTGAGAACAGACATCCGTTGCCAGTTCTTCCAATCCTTCCATGCACTACTTACTCTATCCTGAGCATCACAATAATCAGAGAAGTCAGCCATCACACAGAAAGGATCATGATTCAATAGATTATCTAGAAGTGGTCGGAAAGTATCTTTATCACCATTACTAAAATGACCACCCTTAACAAGATTAATTGCTTCCCATACTTCTGAACTCATATAACTCTTAGGATCATATCCATCCTTCCATAATTTAGCAATGCCAGTTTCATCATTACCAAAGAGGAAGAAATTATCTTCACCTACAAGATCTCTAATCTCTACATTAGCACCATCAAGTGTACCAATAGTAAGAGCACCATTCATTTGGAACTTCATATTACCTGTGCCAGATGCTTCCTTACCAGCAGTTGAGATCTGTTCTGATAGATCAGCAGCAGGATATACCTTCTCTCCTAACTTAACACTATAATTGGGTAAGAATACTACACGCAACTTACCATCCATATCAGGATCAGTATTAACTACTTCTGCAATGGAGCAAATAAAATTAATGATCAATTTAGCAAAATAATATCCAGGAGCAGCTTTACCACCAAAGATTACTGTCCTAGGAACTATATCATGACCATTCTTAATGCGAAGATATTGAGCAACTACCCAAAGAGCCATAAGATGTTGTCTCTTATACTCATGAATCCTCTTCACCTGCACATCAAACATACTTGACGGATCAACAGATATTCCAAGTTCATTATGAATATAGGTTGCAAGATTATGTTTTCCAATTACCTTACATGTAGCATACTTTTCAATAAATCCTTCATCATCTATATGTTTCTCTAGATCTTTAAGAGTATTACCATCAGTAATCCAATTAGGAGCATACTCATCAAGAACTCCTAGAAGTGGTGTATTAGAAGCAGCAACCCATCGTCTTGGAGTTACTCCATTAGTTACATTAGTAAATTTATGAGGCCATAGATCATTAAACTCTGGCATCAACTGAGTCTTAACTAACTCAGAGTGTAGTGCAGCAACACCATTAACATGATGTGAACCAATAGTTGCAAGGTTTGCCATACGTACTGACTTATTACCATGCTCATCAATGATAGACATCTTCTCTAACATTGAATCATCACCAGGATAATGAAGTCTTACTACCTGAAGGAACCTTCTATTAATCTCATAGATGATCTCCATGTGACGTGGAAGAAGTGTCTTAAAGAGTTTAAGGTCCCACTTCTCCAGTGCTTCTGGTAATAGAGTATGGTTTGTATATGCAATAGACTTAGTTGTTATTTCCCAAGCTTGTTCCCATTCAATATGATTAAGATCTACAAAGATTCTCATCAACTCTGCTACTGCTATAGCAGGATGAGTATCATTCAACTGTACCTGATACCTATTTGGAAACTCTTCTAAAGGAAGATAACACTTCTCCAAGTTACGTACCATATCATGAAGAGAAGCACTAACAAAGAAGAACTGCTGCTTTAATCTTAATATCTTACCATCATCTGTACCATCATTGGGATAGAGAACCTTAGAGATAGTCTCTGACGTAACACTCTGTTCTACTGATCCCATATAGTCTCCTATATTGAATGCATAGAAGTCAAAGATCTCAGTAGCATCTGCTCTCCATAATCTTAATCTATTACAGCAATCAACTTTATATCCTAACTGCATTACATCATAAGGAACAGCAACTACTGTCTCAGCAGGAACCCAACGAACTCTATAGTTATCATGATCTGAAATATAATTCTCTACTCTACCACCAAAACCTACTAATACAGATTCATCTGGTTGTGCAAGTTCCCATGGCCAATCTCCATGCAACCAATTATCAGTAACCTCCATCTGCTGGTTTTCTCTGATAATCTGTTTGAACATGCCAAACTTATACCTTATACCATAACCAGTAGCAGGTACTTGTAAGGTTGCTAGGGACTCCATATAACAGGCAGCCAAACGTCCTAATCCACCATTACCTAATCCAGGTTCTTCTGCTAAATCAAGAACCTGTTCTAAGGTTAAATCATATTCTTGTAATGCTTCTCTTGCTTCTTTCTCAATTCCTAGATTAAGAAGATTATTACCAAGTTGTGGTCCAATTAAAAATTCTGCAGAAAGATATGCTACTTCTTTCTCATTATTACAAACCTCTGGAGCAAGATGATATGTCATCATCTGATCCCTGACAGCATAACATAATGCCATATAGACATCATGAGAACTAGCAGTTTCTGGACGCTTTCCTAAGGTGTAGAAAAGTCTCTCATTAATACCATTACAAAGATTATTCACCATAAAATTTAATCAGATTCCTCTGTCCTTCCTTTCTTACCTATATTATACTTCTGTTCTAAAATCCAGTCACTTTTATCTTTATACGGTAACACTTTAATTTGATTAAGAGGAGCAATATCCTGAATACCGTCTTCCTTTACGACACTAATGAGACCCCAATCAGCGAGAAGACGAGTAATACGATTCCTACGCTGAACGTCATTAACAGTAAGGTTAGCGTATTTCCCATCGAGGGCAAACAACTCCTTAAAGTGAACTATGTAATATTTACCTTGCTTGTGTAATATATGACAGGATTGGTAAAGTTTCTTTTCCTTACGCGATGCTACCCCAATCCTTGTAAGGGTTTCTCTAACCTTGAGAAAATCATCAGGTTCATTCAATCTGACCTCAATCATTTTATCTTGAGACCAAGATACCTGAGGTTCAACAGTTTGATTCATTTTGTGCCACCAGTTTCAAGTCGTTTCTTAATGAATTCGATATGTTCATGAGATAAAATTTTCATGACTTGAGATGCTTTCTCATTACTATAACCATAATAACGTTTAACATACTCTAGATCTGACACTTTATCTTTTCGAATCCAAGGAGAGAATCTCTTCCTTTTCCTCAAAGTATTTAGATAAAAAGTATATTGCATATCCTTATCTAAATGAGGAAATTTGTTCATCTCGTTTGCATAAAGAACGGTGTCAAGATGTCCGCTGACACACCTATTAATAATATAAGGAGCGTAATCCTTAATAACACTTGGATCATCTTTAATCAAATCCTCCTTATTAAAATTAATAGAATTTAACCAATCTTTCAGTTCTGTCATATCTTTACCCAATTTATAAGGTCTGAATATTGATTAAAAAGTTTTTCAGTAATTATATCAAAGGCAACCGAAATCCTTTCATCATCTACTACAGGGTCTGTATAATGAGACAAACGTGGAGAAAAAACAGTTATCTGTCCTTTCTTATTCATAACAGGTTCCTTTTCATTCCCATAATAATTAAAACTAGACTCATTAATTTTAACATGCAAATGTCCTGATACAAAATCCTCTTTAGAAAAATCCTGATTTACATGAGTATGAGGAGTTATTTGTTGTCCTGTTGTTAAAATATTTACCCAACACTGTACATATAAAGGAGTACCTTTTACTCCAGTAAACTCTTCATAACCTTGACGAATATAATCTTTTAAGAACTCCATTCCAGGCCATGTTACTACATTATAAGAATAATTGGGAGTAAGATCTGTATAGGTTTTCTCAGGAAAATATAAAGGATTAGGTCTCCCATATTTATCAAGCAGTTCCTGTACACTTTCTATTACATTACAATCAATACCAGTATCAATTGTTTTTAATTCACTCATCACCAAGCCCAACATACTCCAGAATAACGTGTTCCTTTAGTGGCTTCAGTTACCCCATGAGGAAATAAAAAACAAGAAGGAAACATGACAATATCACCCTTACCCAATTCTACCACATGATCTTCCCAAAAGAAAAGATCAGCGCCTTCATAATCATCATTAAAATTTAATATGTAACTTAAAACTGGTATTCCTTTATATTTTCCATCAAACAAGAAATGAATATGGTCATGATGTTGACGCATAATTTGACCTTTACTATAACGATTAAAACGTATAGGAGAAAAAGTACTAATTATATTAAACTCTGTATTCTTACCAGGATATGCATACTCACTGGTATATAAATCACCTGCTCCAATAACAACTGGAGTTAATTCATTTTGCAATTCTTTAGTAGATGTCTGCACATCCAATTCCCTTGTTTCTTCTGAATGATGGGAATCTGTTACATTATTATACCATTGATGCTTTTCCCACTCTCTTGTTTCAATATCTTCAACAATCTTATCGCAAAGAGATAAAGGTATTATACCTTTCTCTATATGAATTAGTTCTTTTAATGTCGTATGGGGATGATTCACCAATCAGGATAATGAGCAATATTTGCAATGTATTGATAAATTAGAGACCACCCAAATTCATAATTATCACCTTTCTCATCTTGAAGATAGAAAGGAATATTTGGATATCTTCTTTTGGCAGAATAGAATTGACTCACAACTGCATAGTCATCATCAATCCAACGTTCTTTTTCAAGTTCTTCTTCAGTCATAAACCTTCCCTAGATTTATTTTTAATAATAATTCTATTATTCTCATAGTCAGCATTAAATTCTAACACATCACTATGATCCCACATAAGCTCTTCATATAAAGAATTCAAAGTAGCCATGTCTTCCCACAAATCATTGGGTTTTTGTTGAGTCATTTGGATCCCCTATACTTCTTGATACTTTGTTCCCACTCTGATAAAGATGATTGACAATCAGGTGGTTCAGGATCTTTATATCCTTTCATCTTTTTCCACTTATTATGCAATGCACCCATCATCCATGACTGAGCAAGACTCTTTGGTCCATTCTCAAGAAGATCCAACTCATACCGGTTAGAGGTATATCCCTTATATTCTTCTCTCCAATTGGAATCATCGTAATCAGTGGTCATGAAGTTAAACCTTCCTTCTTTAATTTATCATACTTATAACATCCATCGAAAGTAAATTGAATCTTTGGTTCATTATTATAATTGAGCAACAACAATTCTTTTCTTTCTTGTTGATCTCTCATATATTCACCAACAGACCTTAATGTATATGTATGTGCATATTCAACTGCTTGCCAATTCTTAAATCTATCCTTCACTAATTGATCTGAATTATAACTAACCATCATGTGAATATTAGAATGCTTGTCGCAATCACTAGCAAACCTATCGTGATCAAATCCTTTATGCATGGATCCTTTACGTCCATAGAGGTTATCTTTAATGTCATAAGGAGGGTCAAGGTAAACAAAAAGAGAGTCATGAATATCATTCTCCATTAGGTATTCATAGGAATATTGATTAATATGCCAACTAGAAATTAAAGACGAATACTCTGGCAACTTTTCAATACCTCTCATAGAAAAGTTATTATTAGATGCCTGTGCAGAAAAAGATGAACTTTCTGTTAATCCACTAAAAGAACACTTATTAACAATCCAGAATGCTGCTGCTCTCTCAATAACATCTAAACTCTTATCATTAATGACTACCTTTGAATTATTAAAAAGTTCTCTTGCTGAATCTGGTTCTGGATGGGTAGATTTATATTGTCTTATCTTATCTGTTAATTCATCTCCAAAAGTTTGTAACTGAACCCAAAAATTAATCAAAGGTTCATACAAATCATTAACAGTAATCTTTAAGTGAGGATATTTTTTTGTCACATAAAGAGCAACACTTCCTCCGCCAAGAAATGGTTCCCTAAACTCCGCATAATTACGAAAATCAGGAAAGTATTGATCCATTTTAGTGACAGCTCTAGACTTACCACCAGGATATCTTAAAGGAGTTTTAAGAGATTTCATCTAGACTCTCCAAATTGGCAAGATAAAGTTTAGCATAACACTTTGCCATTAGTTTAGCATCCTCTTCTGTAAGATCATCAACAACCCTACATAATTTTTCATATTCAAAACTTCTTTCTATACTATGAAGTTCAATCTCATGAAGATAATCCATTACTCTTCCTCTACCTATTCCATAAGGATCCATTAGTATATTCTTTTAGGAGGGTTTGTTGGATTATACAATCCATCATCCTCCCATCTATGAACTTTAGGAATACCCAGATCCAATTGTATAGGAGAATCTAATACCTTCTCAAAACTTTCTGCCATTCTACGGAAACCACTTCCAACAAAGATCTGACCAGCACATACAGCTACTGTAGCAGTACCCCAGAAGATATAATACCATTGGGATTTAACTTGATGTCTTTTCTTTTCTTTTTTTTCTTTACTAGTCATAAACTTGCTCATGGTCTTTCAGGGTGTGAAATTTGTTCAGTAAGTCTAGCAGAACCATTAACAGTCAAGTGATGGATATTAATGGAATCATGTTCAAGTATTTTAACATCAACATTTCCATCCTTACAAGAGACTATGACAGTTCCATTACAGGACCATTCCTCTGGATCATTATAGTACTTATAGACTGGATATGCATCACGACATTTAGTAGCGGCAACTACTCTATAAAAGTCCTTTTCTTGCTTTTTCATTGTGTAATTGTCTCTCCAATTCAATTTTAATATGTGTTAAATCATGAGAAAGAAATGCTTCCCATTCATTATCTTTTATGAGATCCTCAAGGTGAGCAACATGCTCCAAAGCAAACACTAATTTGGTGTGTTTATTCATTTGCATGTGATATCATATTCTATCACAATTTTCTTAGAAGTTCTACCACTGTGATCTAATGTTGTAGATTGATACCATTCACCTTTAAGTAATCTTGCCATTACATTCCTATCCAATCCACACATCTGCTCACAATTCTCAACAGACTTGCGAACTGACTCTAAACCATCTGGATATCTCTTAATCTTAAAACCGTGCTTATCTAACTCGTTACCTTCCTCATCATACTTCTTATCCTTAATGTCAGATTGAAATTCACTCATTTTAACACAAAAATGTAATCCTATAACAATAACATACTATCCAATAAGCATAAAGAGCCACTGATATATTAATTGGTTGTTCCATCATCTTTCCTTTCTGGCTGTTTTCTCCAAGGTTGAGGTTCATTGATATCTAGCCATCTTTTAATCCACTGAAATATTTTCTTCATAAGAAATCTTTAACTGTGAATACACTTGTCAATTCTAATCCAACAAGTTTCATAGCCTCTTTTCCTCCCTCTTGACGATCTACTAATGTAATCACACGTTCAACTGTAAACCCAGCATCACGCAATCTTTTTGCTGCTTTAATAGAAGAATCTCCACTTGTTACTACATCCTCCAGAACAGTAACTTTAGTTCCTTCTGGTGGCAATAAACCCTCAATCCATGCTTGAGTGCCATGACCTTTTGCTTCTTTACGAACTATTAAACCATTAACCATCCTACTATCTAGGGCAGATACCAAGGAAACTCCACTAACCAAAGGATCAGCACCAAGAGTAAGTCCTCCCACTACCTCAGTATCAACCTCCTTCAACATTAATAAACTTGCAAGAGTGAGTCCTCTTCCACTTAAGGTAACTGGTTTACAATTCACATAATGCTTACTTCTTTTACCAGAAGACAAAGTAAAATTCCCTTCCTTATAAGCATGTTTCTTTAATAATTCTAAAAGTTCTTCTTTCATTTTCCTTTCTTTGGTGGATAATACTGGAACCCATAATTTTTTTCTTCCAATTCTTTCAATTGAAAAGTAATCATCTTATCCCAGGGAGTATGATGATCCATAAGGACTGCAACTTTATCGCCACTTATTCTCTGGACACATCCCTCATATCCATTATATATGGAGGTAGGATTTACCACAATAACTGTAGAACCTGGCAATATCATTTAAATTCACACTCTACCATCAGTTCAGTTAAGCATGCCAACATATTTATTTCTTGATCTGCAACGAAAGCAATTTGATACTGATACTTAGCAATAATGAGAACAGCAGCAGGGATGCTATGGTTTTGAAGGGAGCCATAAAGAGCATCGTAAATACGCCTAAACAATACACCAGGATCATTGTCCA
>VTLG01006518.1_pt1 | contig 13519 bp, 18 predicted proteins | sample 4694571 | NCBI WGS metagenome assembly VTLG01 (sample SAMN12604809, study PRJNA352737) | marine metagenome | biome: ENVO:00000447; feature: ENVO:00000209|ENVO:00000569|ENVO:01000036; material: ENVO:00002151; isolation source: viral sequences binned using virsorter ...
CTGTCTCAGTTAACTTATATAATCTTTCTGCCATACTTAGTCCTCCTCTAATATATGTATGTTCATTTTATCTACTAAAAATAGCAATTCTGCTATTTCAAAGAAATCCTCATGAGTAACACCTTCAGCATTATCTATAATAATTAATGCTAGTTGCAGTGTTTTATTATTCATTTGCATTACTTTCTTTTTAAATAATTTATATTTATCCATTACTTGTTCTACTTTTTCCAAAATATCTCCTTCCCGTGTTGTATTAACCAAGTAGCAGTTATGTACTGATATATCACTAGTGGATACATGCGTGTTCAGCATACTGCTACTTAATTAATTGTTTAAATTTATTAGATGAGGACACGGTAGATATGCCTACCGCATCCCGCGTCATATGGCGTTTTCTCATCTAATTGAGGTAGAGAGCCAGATAGTAGTTAATTATCTAGCTCTCTTTTTCAGAGTATCAAAGGAGTGGAATGAAAGGTTGTATATCAATAAAAGACCTATTACCACTCGGCATGTCTCGCGATGAATGCTCTCTACTCTGTCAGTAAGTTTACATAAATAATGGCCATAAAATTATTTCAGCGACCATTCCTACTATTCTTGGCTCTTGCGTTATTACCAATCCTAATAATAGATATAAATATATTATCCAGAATGATATGTATTTCTTTTCACCAGTTGTAATGCTGCTCCACCATGATTTAGTTTTATTATATTTAAATTTATGGTCTTTGAATGGTATTTCATCTAATTTTTTATAGAAATCTTCTTCAAATTTGTTTGGAGCTTTTAATGCTTTACCTTCTTTTAATAGCTTTTGGAAAGTTTTCTCCCATATTTCCACTTCTTCATCAGTTAATGGTGCAAATGTTAATGTATCCATGTATTCTGCCTCTTCAGGCGGATAATCAGGTGACCAATTATCATCTATTACACAATCACTAACATCAACTCCATTTTCTCTTAATTCACGTACTGCATCATCCATAGTTTCAGGAATATTATCACATTCTTTTACTAATTTACCTTTTCTATAATATTTCCATGCCATTTACTTATCCTCGCTTTCTTTATATATTATGCACTCTTTAGGGCCTTTATTTACTTTAATCTCATCTATAATAACATTTCTCATGAAATCAAGATGTTTTCTTAATGATATTAAATATTCTTCAGTCTCTATCCAATGCGGTGGTTTTGCTTGTTTATATAACTCACGTTGTTCATCTGTCCATTCTTCATCATTATTTGATAAGTTATTCTCTTTTATAAATGCTTTTAAATGTTCCATTGCTTTCTCTAAGTAATTTAGATAATCTGCATTACCTTCTTTTGAACCACAATGTCCGTGGCAATGAGGCATAACACAAATACATCCATTTTCACACATATCATCTAATGAAGTTATACTATTACCATATTCATCTGCTAAGAATATTAAATCCTTTTGCTCAATCTTAAATTTCCCATTGTAATCATTTATAGTATCTTCCCACCATTTATGACAAATCTCAGGAAGACTATCCCAGTTCATAATGCTTATTAATTTACTATCTTTATAATGATACCACATCTTACGCCTCGCTTTCTTTTGGCAATGATTTTACATCATTTATCGTTTTTATTAACTCTTTTTCTGTTAAGTTCTTTACAACATCACCTGTTATAGGAGTATCATAACATATTTCCCAGGTATATTTATTCCCTTTTAATACAGCTAACTCTAAATTATTGCCTATTATATCAGATTCTATATTAACTACACTTACTCCATAGCCATTATCAAAGAATTGATAATATCTCCAATTAGTATCTTCTAAGTTTATCTTCATCTTACTACCTCGCTTTCTTTATTTATACTATCATTATGCTTTATACTATCATTATCATAGCGTGGTATTTCACCAACTCTCCAACTACCATAATTAGGTATTTCACATTTACATTTTAATCTTTGAGATACATCACCATAAATTATTGTTTGATGACCATCTTTACATTTAGGACATTTTGTATTCATCTTACTACCTCTTTTCTTTATTTTACGTGTTTATTATTAAAAAAATTAAAACTACCTAAAAGTGTCTACAGCAGTTATTGTGGCCACTCTGCCTCTATGACCTCACAAATATAACACCTCGTGGGATTTACATATATCCATGTTGGACAGTCTCTTTTAGGTAGTTTTATTTTGAAGAACTGTGCTTTCAATACACTTTATACTCGAAATTGTTCTTCGTAACGAGTTTTTGAGGAATAGGACTATCACCTCATGTTACCAAAAGTCCTTTAATGGTATCATTTAAATCTAAATTTTAGACAGTTTAAAGTCATGTCTAGGACTATCCGTCTGTCAGAAGTCAAGATGACAAACGATATCAAGGAAGAGTATTTGAGCTAGTTTTACTTCTTACTCAGGAAGGCGGACTATAGCGCCCTATTATCTTATGAAATGACTTCACTTCATTAGCATTATCTCCTTTATTTAGCGTGTTTATTTAGTATTATAGTAAATAGCATAAAGTTGCTTTTTACTCTTTGCATTAAAAAAACTTTTACTTCTATTAAACCTAGAGCTTGCCCAATTGACAAGCTCATATTTATATCGATAAGGACAATACATATTATCACCAAATCAATTCATCATCTTCATCAGATGATTTATAGATGAAATTAATACCTTTCATAGATTCATCTACTTTCTTTTCAAACTTTGAAGTATTAAGAATAGTACTATAATTAGTCATTACATTAGTTACTAATTTACTATCACTATTTCTTCTTGTTTGTACTACATTTACTGCCCATAATATTAACCTTGCTAAGTAATATTTTATCATTTTTAACTCCTTTTTATTTAAATAAAATCTGTTTCACACGCAGTTATGTGTGTGGTATAAATAAAAAAAGCCTTACTTACCCTGCTGATTGAAACAAGGTAAGTAAGGCTAATATGCTTAAATGCAAAGAATGGTTAGTTTGTACCAAACGCTCCAAGCATTTCATCATCAGAAGTCTCACGAGGAGGCATTATGATGAAATGTGCATCGTTACTAACTTGTTTCCCGGTAACACTATCAAAAGATGTCTCAGCGGGAAAAAGTTTACAAACTAATCCATTTTCAGAGGCTAAGTTTTGGATTTCTTGCAAGTCAGAATTGGTAGATTGCTGATTGCGAAGTATAAAATACCAATTGGAATTCTTAGAAACTCCAAAACTCGTTGCTACCTCTTTGCATTTTGCTAATAATAATTTCATTTGTTTTTCCTTTCTATTTGGTTAATGATTAATTAAATTATTATGTTGGCTTTTTATAGCCGAAGGCGAATAGTGGTAAACGTTACCGCAACCGTATTAACTGCTGTTGCTTGAGGGTCGGCAGCAGAGAAAATTTCAACGAAAAGCCGACCCCACAGCAGTTAATGTTCACGGGGGCGGTAGCGTATATATCTCGTGCACGCATTCTACAGCAATTTTTTGAAAATGCTTTTTTTCAACGTGTTTTTGCTTATATAGCTGTTGTTAAAGGGGGCTTTATATAGCGTAGGTTATAGTTATATACCATAATAATACGTAAATATTAAGCGTATATACTACTATAGTATAACTACTACGTAGTAAAATAGTATAAATAGCGTTAAAAGTCAAGTATTTTTTTATTTTTATTTTTTTACTTGTTTTAAGTATAGAGCGTGTTATATATTTATAAATGGTATTTTATGGCGATATAACTGTAAATAGGGGTCATTGGTCGATTTTTAAGAGAAACGTCCTTAAAACGCCTATTATAGTCCTTAATAACGAATACAGCAATGTTGATGACCCACTGTTAATCACAGCAAAAGAAGTAGCTATTAGGGATATTATAGAAGAAAACACGTATATACACCCAGAATTGATAGATAAGGAATAATTATGGCAGCAGGCGCAATAGTAAGAGTCTTAGCTAATTTAATCGGTAAACACGGCTTAGCGAGAGGTGTTAAAATGGCTCAAGGTCTTGGATTTAAGAATAAAGAGATACAGAGTGCTGTATCAAAGCTAACTAAAGGTGTTACTAAGAAGCCGAAGGGTTTTAAACAAACAAGAGAGACTTGGAGGGATAGAAAAGCCAATAGGATGTACGATAGAGAGCAAGAAGCTGCATATCGTGATTATATGAGGCAAGAACAAATGTATATGCAGCCCTACAGAGGACCTGGTAAGGGTGGATTTACAGAAGATGATTTACCATTTTAATAGATAATGAGTAACGGTATACAATTAATGACATTAGAAGAGTGGGCTAGGATAAATAAAGTGGCTAATCCGTATGATAAGAGTGAATATGACTATATTACTGCGTATAAGCGCAATATTAGCCCTGATAAGCATGGTAATTGGCCAGAATTGGAGAAATATGGCAAATGAAAGTTTTCAAGATATACAGTTAAGAGCTGCTAATTTAGCTCCTCTTGCATCTGAAATGGACTCAGTCTATCACTCATTGTTTAAATCAGGTCCTGCAGGTGATTTTATAACCAATATCATGGGGCAAGAGACTCATTACGGCTCACCTGTATCTGGATACGACCCTGCTAATACGTATTCAATGGGATTGACTCAAGTAGACCCTGTTCGGTATCAGGATTTATTGAATGATTATGCTTCCTCTGATGTATATAAAGATAGAATTAATAAAGTAAATGAATATATGCAAAGCAAAGAGGGTTATGAAGATTGGGATATGACTAAATTAGCTACTATAACCGATGGTAAGTACTCTGATATGTCTAAATACGCTAGTGACCCTTTGTCTAGTATGATGTTAACACGTATGCTCTTAATGAAAGACCCTAATCCTATTCCGCAAGATATAGTAGGACAAGCAGGATTATGGAAGAGTATGTGGAATACTTTATCAGGAGCAGGCAATATAACTGAATTTGCAGATAAATATAATGATTTTCGTGCAGTAGATGCTACAATGCAGAATAATGCTAATATTCAAAAGGCTTTCACGAAATAATAATGACAGATTTACTAGTAACAATAGGCAGCGGAACAATTGTATTGGTAGGAGTAGCAATAATATCTACAGTATTGTTTTATTTATTTGTAGACACAGATTGGGATTAAAATGGCGCAAAATGAATTATTTAATATACTAAACCCTGATGAAGCTCCTTATATGAGTCTTCCTCCTGTAACCAGGGGTCCTCTTGAATTAGCTAATGTACCTAGATTTCAGCAAGAACCTAGGCCGTATAGCATTAATACGAATGCAATAAGCTTATTAAGTCAGGTATTAGGTGATATTGTTACAGAAAATACAATTGGAGGCTATTTAGACGATTTTTCTGCAAAAGCAGAGTTTCCTGGACCAGGTGATTCTAGAATGAGCTTAGGATACAATGTTCCTTCAGGATTAGGTTACAACAACGATTGGGAGATAGGGACTTCGGTTCCTTTTGATTTTTAATGGCTGGTAGACATTATAATAATAATTTATTAGACGAGGCTTCAAGCTTTGAATATAGACCTGATTTATCAGGTATAACTCCCGGATATCATGGTAGTAACTATACTCATGCATTAGCTAGAGGTGATGACCATTTTATGCTACCTATGACTACAGGCGATATTCATTATGGTGCAACAGAATTCGGAGACTTTACTTCTAAAATGCCTGAAATGGCTGGATTCATGAGTCCAGAGGAAGCTTTTGCGAGGAGGGCTTGGAGTGGGGCAAAATGGGCTGCACAGCCTCATAATATTCTTCCAGCATTAGGTATGGGAGCAGATTATGTTTTTCCTGGAGCAGGAGCATTGTTTGACCTAATAGATGGTGGTTTATATCAATTGCAAGGCCAGAATGAAATGGCGGGATTAGCATATGGAAGTATGTTTTTACCAGTTGCTTTAGCCGGAGGTAAACGATGGTTTGGTGCAGGTGTAGATATGGCTACAGGTATGCCAGGCGCTAGCAAGTATTTTGGTGCACAAATGAAGCGCCCACTATATGCAGCAGGGGATGTAATGAGTAATACTTATCAAAAAGGTATGAACGTATTAAGAGGAGGTAAGCCTTTAATAGATGATATGAGTACAACATCAAAGATTTCTGCAGATGATATGCTAAAGCAAGGCGATGAGTTCTCAATGCCGAGGTATGAAGGAGAGCTAGACCCATATTTCATTGGTAATCCTAACATTAAAACGTTTGATATGAGTAATTTATCTCCTGATTTGAATTTAGCATATACTAAAGCTTTAGCTAGGACATTGACAACTAAAACTGGGGCAGACGCATTTATGCGTTTTAAGCATACATATCCTGAGTTAGCATCACAATTTAAAAACGTAGATGAATTTGATGCTTATATAAAAAGTGGTCTAGATGATGTATCTCAGTCAGGTAGAGTACAATATTATGATACTCCATATACAAGGTACGAGCCTTGGGGGCCACAGCGTGATGCTGGTACTCATTTTTCATCAGGATTAAATGATATTTGGCAAACTTCTGTCCCAAAAGGCGGTAGAATACAAAACGTAGGTAAAGAATGGCTAGAGACGTATAATCCAGATATACATTCAATGCCTTTACCTTTTAGAAGTTCTGATAGCTATATTAGTGTAGCAGCGGGTGGAGGCAGGACTCCTTATCAAGTATATTCTACAACAGGACATGAACTGCATCATGCATTAAGTTCTAAAATATGGAAAGACAACTTTAAATTAGGTACTCAATATCAAGAATTTTTAAAAAGCAAGGAATACGCAGACTACATTAAGGCAGTTGAAACTATGCCTCAAGAATTTGCAGAGCCTTATTTAGCTCGAGTAAGGGAGAATTTTATTGATAAGAATTATAGAAAAAGTACAGCTATTGGCCCAAGTAGTGAGAAACAATTACTAGACCAAACGGAGAGAGCTGCTATTGTGGATTGGCCTCCAATAACTGGATACCCTCGCGGTACAGGTGATTTGATTGAGAAGGAATCGCTCTATTCAGGTATATTTCCAGTAGGAAGTGAAGAGGCTTTAAACATGGGTAAGAATATAGAAACCCTGAATAATGAGTGGAGAACAAGATTTAATTATTTATATAACCCAAATGAAGTGTCAGCACGTGCACATGAAATACGTTTAATGACTGACTCGGCAAAAAAGGCGTCAATGGAAAGGTTTGGCCATGAATGGGGTCCAGCTGGTCAAGATATACTAGATTATAATCCTAATTTCTTTAAAGATGGATTACTCGATAAGATGTATGGCATGGCTCCAATAGGATTAGGACTAGGAGCTATGAGAGGGGTTAATCTCTTAGATTACGTATCTGAAGAGTAATAATATGTATATAATTAAAATTAAACATAAGGGAGATAAGGATACTACGCATTATCCGATTTATAAGGAGAAGGAGGCAAAAGAACGTGGAATTGGCTTTAAACCGTGGAAAGATGCTGATATTGGAGATAATGCACTTACTGATGACAAATATGTTGCCACAGTATTATCCCGTCGCGAATATACTGATAATACAGGTAGAAAGAATATTTATATAAGATTTCCTTTTGGATATACGTTTTTTAGCCCAAAGCATAAAACAAAGCCTTTATTTGCTAAAGGACGTAAAACCAATGTTACAATGAGCGGGAAATCATACTTGGAGGTTCAATCCAAGCAAAAGAAGATGAAAGCACTTGCAATGATGTTTGCGTTAAAGCCTGATTATGACCAGGCTATAGAATGGGCATTAGGAGAGGTTAACGACTCTCAACGACGCAGGTGGAAACGAACAATGAAAACGGAGATATTTCAAGGTATGGTAAGAGATGAACTAGCAAAAAGATTAACGGAGCACGGTCTAGATGAAGACTATACGTTAGATTTATTAAAAGAAGCTATTGAGTTAGCTCAAAACAAAAAAGATATATCAAATCTTTTAAAAGCAGTAGATAACTTGCAGGATATGCACGGAATGAAAGAGAAGCATTTGCTTAAAACTACTGATAAAATTGAAGCTTTTTCCAGTGTAAAGCTTATTGATGAGCTTAAGGAAGAAGAAAAGAGCTTTATTGCGCAAAAAACAACAACACAAGAAATTGAACAAGGGGATGATAATGAATAAAGAATTACAAAGGGCTGCAATGATGGGTTTAATGCCGGGCCTAGGAAGCGGATTGTTTGGGCTTTTAGGCATGGGAATTGAGGCTATGGGAGCTCCTCCTGTAACAGGCTCTACTCTCGGATATGGAGCAGGAATGTTGCCAGTTCCAGGTCTTGGAGCAGGAGCTGCAGGAATAGGTGCATTAGTTTCAGAACTAGGCAAACAAAATGATGGACGAAAACTGTTGAAAAGACCTGTTCCGCTACCTTCTGGACCAATGCCTCCATGGGCGCCAGGCACACCGCTTAACGAGCTAACGCCAATACCTACTCCAGCAGTACCAAGTATGCCAAATATACCTATACCATGGGGTCTGCCGATGCCTCCACATCAAATACAGCCAATGCCTACTCCAAGAGCAATACCAGACATGCCAGGTATTCTGCCACCGTGGGGTAATCCAATGCCTAATCCTTCGCCTCTCCCAGGTATACCATGGGGTAATCTCAATAGGTCGCCAGGTTCTAGGGGTGGCAGCGCATTAATGGATTATATTAATGCAATTAGCAAGGATACAAAGTATTAAATAAATGGATTTTGAAGAACAATATGCTCAATTAGAAGCATTAAAGAAGATGCGGAATAATATGGCCCTATTTGGAAGATACTGCTTCCCTACAGCCCTCCGCAAACAAACACCACCGTTCCATCACGAGGTGTATGCTTCTTTAAAAGATGACGACACTAAAAGAGTGCTAATAGCTGCTCCTAGGGGAACGGCGAAGAGTACTGTTACCACTCTTATTTATCCGCTTTGGAGAACAGCATTTAAGTCATCTAAAGAGGATTTATTTATTGTTATAGTGTCTGAGTCACAAGCTCAGTCTATTAACTTCTTATCACGTATTAAATATCACTTAATACATTCAGATAAGTTCAGAAGTGTATTTGGAGACCTTGGGCCTAATACTGCATCTAGATGGACGAATACAGATGTATTACTTGCTAATGGTACTAGGATAATAGCAGTGGGTACAGGGCAGAGAGTAAGGGGTTTTATTGAAGGAGATACAAGGCCTAATTTAATTATAGTTGATGACTTTGAGTCAGAACTTAATGCCTATACTCCAGAAGCACGTGCTAAGAATAGAAAGTGGATGACAGAGGCTGTAATACCTTCTTTATCAGATGATGGTAAGATATGTATGATTGGAACGGTTATATCGGAAGATTGCTTTTTATATTGGGCTAAAGATTCTAGTGCATGGAAAACTTTATGGTATGCTATATGGGATGATAATCAAAAGTCTATATGGCCAGAACGATTTCCAAAAGAACGTATTTTAGGGATAAAGGATGAATTTGCATCTGTAGGAAACTTAAACGGATTTTATCAAGAGTACATGAATATTGCTCAATCCCCTGATAATGCACCGTTTCAACCACAATGGATAAAAATGCATCATTATCAATTTGAACGTAGAGGAGGGCAAGGATGCTTAGTAAGGAGTGTAGGAGATGAAGAAAAAGTTATACCAGTTGATGTGTATTGCGGGGTTGACCCTGCTAGTTCCCTATCAAGGCGTGCTGACTTTTTTGTCATCGCTACCATTGCTGTTGATGGGGATAATAGGAAGTATCTCATCGATTGTGTACAAAAGCGTATATCACCTGCAGAACAACCTGCTGAAATTATACATATATATAAAAAATTTAGACCTAAACGAATGAAGATAGAGACCGTAGGATATCAAGAAGCTTTACGGACTGCTACAAAGCAGTTAATGCAAGAAGAGAATTTGTATATACCGGGGCTAGAGAAAGGCGTTAAACCTAGAAATGCGAAATCAGAACGTTTACTTTCGCTAGTTCCGATATTTGCTAAAGGTGATTTTTACTTTCGACCAGAAGATATTTCAGCACAGAAAGAGTTTTTATCATATCCTAAGGGAAAACATGATGATATTATGGATGCTGTATGGACGGCTTTAGATGGTCATAAACCTTGTAGGGTGAAAGAATATATAGCAAAAGACGATAAATCAAAATTAATTAAAAAATTCCTTGACTGGAAGCTAATGTAGGATGTATATTAACTAATATGCCAGAAGATAATAAACCATATAATCAATTAACTGATAAAGAAGCTGTCAATAAAGTACATGATTTATGGCGTACTTACTCTAAAAATAGAGAAACTTGGGCTATGCATGCTCAGGAAGATAAAGAATTTAGATTAGGTAAGCAATGGACTAACGAACAAAAACAAGTACTTGAATCCAGAGGACAAGCTCCTATTGTAGTTAATCGTATACACCCAGCAGTTGAAGCTGCTAAAGCAATGATTACAGCTAATAGACCATCTTTTAGATGTGCTGCTAGAGAAGATTCTGATAATAAAGTTGCACAAGTATTAAGTCATTTATTGTCATATATGTATGATATCTCAGATGGACGCTCTGTTATAAGAGAAGTAGTGGATGATTATTATGTAACTGGCTTGGGATATATTCATGTGTATCAAGACCCAATGATGGATATGGGCAAAGGAGAGGTATGCATGCATAGTGTTGACCCTCTTGATGTATATGTCGACCCTAACTCTAGAAGTCGATTTTTTGATGATGCCGAAAATATAATAATTTCTCGGTTTTTTACACGTGACCAAGCCAAAAAATTATACCCAATGTATGAATCAGCTATTAACAATGCTGAATCAGAGCAATGGTCTGATAGGCCTATAACAGATAGAGCAGATGATGGTGAGACTATATTCCCAGAAGATACTGAGACAAAAACTCAATATGGTACATTTGGTGAGAGTGATGAATATGTACGTGGTTATGAATGGTATTCAAAAGAATTAGTCAATAGGTTTAGAATATTTGAAACATTTAATGGTAAAGAAGACTTATTAGATGAAGACCAATTTAAGGAATATATACAAAGACCAGCATGGATAATCGAGGGTCAGCCTGTAACAGACCCTGAACAAGCAAAAAAGATTATTATGCAAATGCAACAGCAAATAGCTCAGCAATACGAGAAAATGGTTGCTGAATATGGTCAAGCTGGCATTGCTCTTGAAGATATGCCTCAGCCTCCAGAACCTAATATACAAGAAACAACGTATGAAGGGTTCATACAGCAAAAATTAATAGAGGTTGCACAAGTACAGGTATCTAGAATACATCAATGTGTTGTAATAGGTGATAAGAAATTATATAGCAGGACTCTTCCTACGGACCAATATCCTATTGTTCCATTTTGTAATATTCACACTAGAACACCTTATCCCGTATCTGATGTACGCATGGTTAAGAATATGCAAGAGTATATTAATAAAACACGTTCATTGATTATCGCACATGCTACAACAAGTACTAATACTAAGATATTAGTTCCAGAAGGCAGTGTGGATATGAAAGAATTTGAAGAGAAATGGTCACAGCCAGGAGTAGCAATACCCGTTGATATGGACGCTGGTGCTCCAATGCCAGTGCAACCAATGGCTCTTCCAAATGAACTATATAAAAATGAAATGGATGCGAAGAATGATATAGACCATCAATTGGGATTATATGAAATGATGATGGGTAATTCTTCAGTTGCTCCTCAAACATATAAAGCAACTATATCATTAGATGAATTTGGGCAAAGAAAAATTAAATCAAAATTAGCTGATATTGAAGCTAGTCTTACCAGAGTTGGTCAAGTAGCTATACCTTTAATGCAGCAATTATATACAATTCAAAAGACATTTAGGATTATACAACCAAATAACTCAATGTCAGAGTATGCAGTAAATAAGCAATTGTATGATGATAAGAGTGGTGAAGTTAAAGTAATTAATAATATAACTATAGGCAAATATGACGTAGTCGTTGTAGCAGGTTCAACCTTACCTACAAATAGATTTGCCGAACTTGAGTTCTATATGGATGCTTATCAAAAAGGACTTATTGATAGAGAAGAAGTTCTTAAGAAAACAGAAGTATTCGATATTGAGGGTGTAATGGAACGAACTGATGTAATTGCTAAATTACAACAGGCTTTACAGCAATCTCAAGACCAAATAAAACAATTACGTGGAGATATCCAAACTCGAGATAGAGAAGCGGTCAATCTTCGTAAAAGAGTTGAAGTTGAGAAGTTTAAGGGAGATATGGATAAAGTGGCTAATCGCGCAGAGGCTGCTGGTACTCTTTTTGAAAAACGACTTGATGACAGCTTATCTACCGTTAAGACCGATATACGTCGGTCTATCAAAGAACAAGGGACACCCTCTGAAGGTAGTAAAGAGGCTCCAAAGAAAAAAGGTAAGAAATAATGGAAAACGCAAATGTACAGGACACTCCTCAAAATGCGAATCCAAACGATACTTCAAATGCTTTTGAAGGTCAATCGTTTGATGCGCCACAGGACTCCTCAAGCGAATTGTCCGTTGATGATATTATATTAGGCAATGTGGATGATACGGCTCCAGCTTTTGGACAACCCGAAACAACAATACAGGAACAACCAGCTCCTCCAGTAGAAGCTAAGAATGATGATACTCGTTATGAGTATTGGCAATCTCAAGCTTCGAAAAAAGAGAATGAGTTGAATCAATTGAAAGCTCAGCAGCAACAAGCTATGGCTATGCAGCAACAACAAGCAATGATGATGCAGCAACAGCAAGCTCAAGCTCAACCTGCGCAAGAACAATTTCCTGATGCTCCAGAAAAACCTAATAAGCCACGACACTATTCTAGGGAAGAAGCATATTCAGACCCAAATAGTGAAAGTGCTCGTTATTTAGACGAGGTTGAAGAATGGCGAGATAACATGGATGAGTATAAAGATTTGAAGCATCAGTATGATATAGCTGTAGTTGAAGATAGAATGATTCAAGCAGAGCGTGCACGTGTTGAAGATGTAAAGAGACAACAATTTGCTGCTCAAAAAAGAAGTCAGTTAAATGCTGTGAATCAAGTAGTTCAACAAAAATACGGCTTAACAGCTGATGAATCAAGACAATTTATAACTGAAATGTCATCAGAGAAGTCATTAACTATGGATAATTTGGTGCAATTGTGGAGGATGAAGCAAGGGCAAGGAGTTCCGTCTGGAAACCCTGCTCCAACGAATCCGTCTCCAACGTTTCAACAAACGAAGAGAGCACAGCAAATACCTTCTCCTATGGGTGTAATGCCAACTAGTGGCAATCAAGCTCAAGGCTCCACGGAAGACCAGATTATGGATAAAATGATAACAGATTTCGATGCACGAAATCCGTTTAAAACAAAATAATAATATCCTACTTGAAGGCAAAAGCAGTTGATAGAGGATAAGATTGGAGAATAGAAAATGAGCACATTTTATAGTGGTCAAGCTGGTGCTGCTACCCCTGGTGGTATTTCTATTGACGATACACGTAG
>VTLG01008318.1_pt1 | contig 13519 bp, 11 predicted proteins | sample 4694571 | NCBI WGS metagenome assembly VTLG01 (sample SAMN12604809, study PRJNA352737) | marine metagenome | biome: ENVO:00000447; feature: ENVO:00000209|ENVO:00000569|ENVO:01000036; material: ENVO:00002151; isolation source: viral sequences binned using virsorter ...
GAGCTGATGCTTTTGATTTTCTAGAAAAAAATAATGACGGTGATTTAATAAAAACTCTTACTACTGATGCACAACTTAATCAGTTAATTGGTGTGCAGGGTGGAGAAGGTGAAGTCACACCTCCTGGTAGCACTGATCCAGGTGAATACTGGAGTTCTTGGGGTGAAGCTGGTCCTGGTGCTTTAAACAAACCCATGTTAATGGCCGCTGGTACTGGACTTGGTTGGGAGTTTGAAGATGAGGATGAGATTGATAGTAAACTCGATAAGTTAGAAGAAAGATTCCTTAAAGAGATGTATGTAGGAGTACCTTCTACTTCAATGGATCCAAAAAATCAACAATTAGGTCCACCTAAATTTAGAGATGCTAAAGATTCTTGGGGTTTAGATATCGTTCGTAAGAATATGAGACCTGAAGACTTCGAGGAAGATTGGTTTGATAAGGATACAGGTCAAATGAACCGAAATAAATTCCAAGATCTAGCTTATGGAGATAAAGAGGATATTGATTGGGCATACTATGCTGAAAATAAACTTTACCAACAAGCACGAGAAGACTTAGGAATGGATGCTGTTATCGATGAAGTTAAAGAAATCCGTCAAGCTAATGTATGGGTGCAAGCTAGACTAGCTACTGGTGTAGATTCAGATCTTGTTGAAGATCATATTAAATACAAACCTGTATTCGATTCAAGTAAAGAGACACCTTATACACCACAAGATCTTAAGATAGAAGGGTACACACCTAAGTCATTAGACATAGTAGATAAACCTTCTGATCCTCCTGATCCACCGACTATAAATATAGTACCTCCCGATATAGAACGACCTGATAATTTACCTAATGACCTTAAGATAATGGAGACTGTATAATGGCATTTGATGAAACCCCGATTACCGAACAAGATATACATGATTTATATCAAGAACACTTAGGTAGAGATGCTGACCCTGAAGGGTTATCACATTATTTCAATAGTGGATGGCCTTTACATGTTATTGAAAAAGATATTAAGGATTCAATTGAATATTTTAGAAAGCATGATGATCCTCCATTTGAAGTAAAGTATGGAGCTGATTCCCATAAGCCTCATCAAAACCGAACCTTTGGAGGTGCTGATTATATACAAGCACTGATAGAAGGTGGTCCTCTTAATTTAGAACGGACTTATTCAGATGTTTTGAAATGGTTACAAGGTGATTCAGGTCAGAAATGGTTAGCTCCACTCAATAGAAGAGGCCAAACCAATCCAGAAATGCCTGGTGGTATAGGTTTATTTGATAGGATTGAAGGAGCTGGCGCACCCAACAGAGATATTAATCCAGGTTGGGGTGATTACTCTACTGATCCTGAAGCTGGTAGTTTCTTTACTCATGATGATTTAATGGCAACAAGAGCTATTGGATTTAGAGAAGAAGAAATCAAAGGTGTATTAGATAATAATTTAGCGTGGTTACGTTCAGGCGATAGACCAGGAGTAGAAGGTGGAGTGTATGAGAGTCTTTATATAAGTCAATCTCAAGATGATTGGACTCCAGGCTCACCTAGAGTAACTAGAAATCCTAGTGAATACGATGTAAGAAGAACACGTATACCACAGACTAGAGATATTAAAGATAGTTTAAAAATAAATACTGGTGATAGCTTCGTAGGTAAAACAGCTCGCGGAGTGGAGACAGCAAAACGTACTCGTAGAAGGGTACGGCAAACAACAGATCTACAAAGATCACTTAACATATCATGACAGCTAAAACTAGGTATGACAGTTTGGTTGGTGCCCGTTCTCAGTATCTATCTGAGGCCGAGGATGCAGCTGAGTTAACATTACCATATCTAATTCGTCAAGATGTTTCAACAACTGGAATGGAGAATTTAAAAACTCCATGGCAAAGCGTTGGAGCGAAAGGTGTAGTCACTCTAGCATCAAAGTTGATGTTAGCTCTACTACCTGCTCAAACCAGCTTCTTTAAATTACAGTTGGATGAATCTCAGTTGGGTACTATCCCACCTGAACAAAGAACTGAATTAGACCTAGCCTTTGCAAAGATTGAGCGCACTATTATGGATGCTATTGCAGCATCTGATGATCGTGTTGTAGTACACCAGGCTCTTAAGCATCTGGTAGTAGCAGGTAACGCTCTTATCTTTATGGGTAAGGATGGTTTAAAACTCTTCCCGCTTCAACGGTATACAGTAGAACGTGATGGTAACGGCAATGTAATTGAAATTGTCACGAAGGAATTAATTAACAAAAAAATTTTAGAGGATATAGTACCCGACATTAAAGAAATGAAGGGAGAATATATCAATGATGATAAAGAAGATACAGAAGATTGTGAGGTTTATACCCATGTGAGACGGGAGAACAATAGATTTGTCTGGCACCAAGAGGTGTACGACCATATCATTCCCAAGTCACAAGGTAAAGCACCACTAGAAACATGCCCTTGGATTGTCCTCAGGTTTAACACTGTGGATGGTGAGAACTACGGTCGGGGTAGAGTAGAGGAATTTATGGGAGATCTTAAGTCTCTTGAAGCACTCTCTCAGGCATTAGTAGAAGGCTCTGCAGCCGCTGCTAAAGTTGTGTTTACTGTATCACCATCAAGCACTACCAAGCCAGCCACTCTAGCGGCAGCTGGGAACGGTGCAATTGTCCAAGGACGTCCAGAAGACATAGGGGTTGTGCAAGTCGGAAAGACTGCTGACTTTGCCACCGCTTATCAAATGGTACAACAGCTAGAACGTAGGTTATCAGAAGCTTTCCTAGTCCTTACGGTTAGGCAGAGTGAGCGTACAACTGCGGAAGAAGTTAGAATGACTCAGATGGAACTAGAGCAACAGCTCGGTGGCCTATTTAGTCTACTGACTGTTGACTTCTTAGTACCATACTTAAACCGTAAGTTAAGTCAACACCAAAAGAAAGGTGACATACCTAAACTTCCCAAGGGAATGGTTAATCCAGTTATTGTAGCTGGTATTAATGCACTAGGTAGAGGACAAGACAGAGATGCATTAGCTCAATTCCTGACTATCATCTCACAAACTATGGGACCAGAGGCTACACAGCAATTCATTAACCCTGAAGAAGTTATCAAACGTATGGCTATAGCTCAAGGTATAGATATACTTAATCTTGTACGCTCTATGCAAGAGATACAAGGTGAGCAGCAGGCTATGCAAGCACAAGAGCAGGCTAACGTTGAGACAGATCAACGGATAGCTATGGCTAAGACACCTATGATGGACCCATCTAAACAAGCACCACCAACTGAACAATAATGGCTGAAGTATTATCAATGAGAGAAGAGCCAAAGGTAGAGTTAACTCCTGATGAACAGGAGTCTCTAGCTATTGGTGAAGAAATGGCAGCACAACAGGAGAACCTGTTAGCTGGTAAATATAAGAATGCTCAAGAACTTGAGAAAGCTTACAAAGAATTAGAGTCTAAGATAGGTACACAAAATGAACCTACTCAAGAGGTTGTAGAATCTAAAGAGCCTGAAGTTAAGGAAGAGAAGACTGAAGTAGAAACTTCATTCCTTGAATCCTTATGGGATGAGTCTCAGCAAGAAGGTGATTTTAAACAAGAGACTCTGGATAAACTTAAAGGTTTAGATCCTACTAAATTAGCTCAAGAGTATCTCAACTATCGTGCTGGTAACCAACCACCTGAACCGCGCTCTCTATCTAAAGAGGATGTCAAAGAGTTACATAGTGTAACAGGTGGGCAGAAAGGTTACAACGATATGATAAAGTGGGCAGTATCTAATATAGATCAATCTGAAAGAGACATGTTTGATGCAGTGATTGATAGTGGTGATAAACAAGCTGCTTACTTCGCTGTACAAGCTATGAACTATAAATACAATGATGCCCAAGGTGTTGACGCACCACTATTGACAGGTAAAGCAGCTACACCTAAAGCACCTGGTTATAAAAGCCAAGCCGCTCTAGTTGCTGCTATGTCTGATCCAAAATATGATAGCGATCCTGCTTATAGACAGGAGGTTATGGAAAAACTTGCACGTTCTGATATCGATTTTTAACTATGCCTTACGGACCAGGAACATACGGAACTAAAAAAGGACGACCACCCAAGAAAAATGACAAAGGGAAAGGTAAGAAAAACAAATAAATACTATACCTTTTGGGGTATAATGACAATAGCTGTAGTCATTGGACAGATCTATGTTGGATTAGGATACCGAACTATGTCTGATTCAATACTTAAATTGGTAGAACGCGCCGACCTGACTTATCATCCTCGGCCATTAAACTAATTTAATTTATCTTAATGACTACAACCAAAGAACAAGGTGGACGCTTCAATCGTTTTGCAACTGAGCCTCAAGTAGAAGTACTTGATGTAAACTACATGGAGAATGCTGAGCGTGTCAACGGACAGCTCGCTATGCTAGGCTTCATCGCAGCGGTTGGTTCCTACTTATTCACAGGACAAATCATACCAGGACTTTTCTAAATGACAGCAACCCTCACACAGCCCAGGCAGAACTGGGATCTATTTTGTGAGTGGGTTACGAGCACCGAGAACCGTCTCTATGTGGGATGGTTCGGTGTTCTTATGATACCCGCACTATTAACTGCAGCAACATGTTTTATCATTGCATTCATTGCTGCACCTCCCGTTGATATAGACGGGATCCGAGAACCTGTATCAGGTGCTTTACTTTATGGAAACAATATCATTTCTGGAGCTGTTGTACCTAGTAGCAATGCTATTGGGATGCACTTCTACCCAATCTGGGAGGCAGCTACGTTGGATGAATGGCTCTACAACGGAGGCCCCTACCAACTTATCATCTCCCACTTCCTTATTGGCATCTCAGCTTACATGGGACGACAATGGGAACTTAGTTATAGACTAGGCATGAGGCCGTGGATTTGTGTTGCTTACTCAGCTCCCATCTCAGCAGCCTTTGCTGTCTTCCTCATTTATCCGTTCGGACAAGGAAGTTTCTCTGACGGTATGCCGCTGGGCATATCAGGAACGTTCAACTTTATGTTTGTCTTTCAAGCGGAACATAATATCCTTATGCATCCTTTCCATATGTTGGGTGTTGCGGGAGTATTTGGTGGTGCTCTGTTCAGTGCTATGCACGGATCGTTGGTCACTAGTTCCATCATACGAGAGACAACTGAAAATGAATCACAAAACTATGGCTACAAGTTTGGCCAAGAAGAAGAGACCTATAACATCGTAGCTGCACATGGATACTTTGGGAGGTTAATCTTTCAATATGCTAGCTTTAATAATAGCCGTGCTCTTCATTTCTTTCTTGCTGCTTGGCCCGTCACTTGCATATGGCTTACCAGTATGGGAGTCTCCACTATGGCTTTTAATCTCAATGGCTTCAACTTCAATCAATCAATCGTTGACTCCAGTGGTCGCGTTGTTCCAACATGGGCTGACGTGCTCAACCGGGCTAACTTAGGATTTGAAGTTATGCACGAGCGTAACGCTCACAATTTCCCGCTAGACTTAGCGGCAACACCTGTATCAACAGGCTAAATACCGCGTCCGTTCATTCACTTTTGTGAACGCATGAAACCTAGTCATGGAACGGGGGCTAGGTACTAAGGAGAAGACTTATGACAGTCCAACTAAAGTATCGCGGTATCCCTTATACCAAAACAAAGTAAATTTAAACTATGAAACTTATTGCACTTGCAGCACTGACTGCTTCAACAGCCCTGGCTACACCTGCAACAGCTGGAGTATATGCCAACGTAGAGAGCAATGGCGCTCGCGTCGGTTCGGAGTACACTGGCAGCGTAACCGATGTTCATGTCGGTTATGAAAAAGGTCTTGACAATGGATCATCATTCTATATTCAAGGCGGCCCAGCTATTGTAGCTGAGCAAGGAGAAGATTCTGACTGGAGACTCTCAGGTAAAGTAGGTGGAAACTTCCAGGCTACTGAAGCCCTTGGAGTATACGGTGAAATCTCCCTCCTAACTGCAGACGAAGACACAGATCTCGACAACTCTTGGGGTACCAAGGTTGGCGTTAAGTATGCCTTCTGATGAAGTTTAACGAATTATGGTTAGGGGTCTTCGGACTCCTTTCCATTTTTATTCTTATTGAAGGTCTGCATATGTATGAACATACACACTGCAGATCATGCCCACCTTGCGAACAAGAGTATTAATGTCACACCAAAACTCCAAAGGCCCGAAAGCTTTTGTACATCCATATGGTCCTGAGAATCATCACAATAAACCTGAAGAACATCCTGACACTATGCCTAGTGACTATCAACCTCCAGGGACTGATGACGACGATATGCCTCAATCATTAGAGGAAGCTCTCTTAGGAGAATAATAGGAAGGGAGGCACCTCAGAGTCGGACCTCCATTTCATTGGCTTTGGCCCGTACGCGGATACCCTTAGCCGTCTAGACGGTGGGAAAGACCACAAAAATAAAATGCGCAACAAATTTCAGCTGAGAACGTTAATATAACTTTATCCCAATTAAATGGCACATCAGAATAGTAATGAGCCTCTTGCCGATCTGACGCGGCCGGGTCAATCGAACTCGACCGGTGATTCAAGAGCGCTATACCTTAAGCTATTTAGTGGAGAGATGTTCAAAGGATTCCAACGCAATACTATTGCTAGGGATCTAGTTACTAAGCGTACCCTAACGAACGGCAAATCATTGCAGTTCATCTACACAGGCCGCACGACTGCTGAGTACCATGTACCAGGTCAGTCCATCCTTGGTAACTCAGATGGAGCACCTCCAGTAGCTGAGAAGACGATCACTATTGACGATCTATTGATCTCTAGTGCATTCGTATATGAACTAGATGAGACACTCGCGCACTATGACTTGCGAGGAGAGATCTCACGTAAGATTGGTTATGCACTCGCAGAGAAGTATGACCGTCTAATCTTCAGAGCAATCGCTAAAGGTGCTCGTTTGGCTAGCCCTATCACTAAGGCTAACTTCATTGAGCCAGGTGGAACACAGATCCAAGTCGGAGCTGGTTCCAACGCTGACGATGCTCTAGCATCAGATAAGCTTGTAACTGCATTCTATGATGCAGCTGCAGCACTAGATGAGAAAGGAATTAGTAACGATGGCCGTGTTGCTGTCTTGAACCCAAGGCAATATTATGCTTTGATTAAAGATGTCAACGGTAACAACCTAATTAACCGTGACGTACAAGGTACTGCTCTGCAGTCTGGTCAAGGTATCATAGAAATTGCAGGCATTAAGATCTACAAGTCTATGAATGTTCCATTCTTCAGCAAGTATGGTACTAAGTATGCTCCTTCTTCAGGTGCATCAGCTGCAACTGACCTCGATACAGTAGATCCAGGTAACACTGGTTCGTTTGTAGGAGAGGCCACTGAAGATGGTAGAGGTTCTGTCTCTGGCATTAACAACAACTATGGTAACGCTACTGACTTCGCTAACAGCTGTGGACTTATCTTCCAGAAGGAAGCCGCAGGTGTGGTAGAGGCAATTGGTCCTCAAGTTCAAGTAACAAGTAATGATGTTTCCGTGATTTATCAGGGTGACGTTATCCTTGGCCGCTTGGCAATGGGTGCTGACTTCCTTAACCCAGCTGCTTGTGTTGAACTATTCGCTGGTACAACTACTAAGCCTGCTAAGTTTGGTGATACATATCCTGCTAACGTAACTACTTCTTAATAGTAGTTTCAGTTTTATACAAGGGGAGCTTCGGCTCCCTTTTTTTTATTAACATAAATTAATTATGACTTTCCCTACCACTAACGCTACCCAAGAATTACCTGCTGTTAATCAAATACTGGCGTCTGTGGGTCAGGCTCCTGTAACTACATTAGATCAAACAAACCCGGACGTTTCGATTATCTATGACACGTTGACTAAAACCTCACGTGAAGTACAGGCTGAGGGTTGGATATTTAATAGAGAACTGCATGTTAAATTTTATCCTGACGCTAACAAACACGTTAAGATACCTAATAACGTATTGCAGTTAGATCTAAATAATGAAACAGGTCACCATAGAGAGACAGTAAGACGTACACCAGCAGGTGAGTCTGACGCTAAACTGTATGATAAGATTGATCATACCTATGAATGGGATGACGACTATATCTATTGTGATGTAGTTTATTTCTTTGATTGGGTTGATCTTCCTATACCTATACAAGATTATATAACTGCTAAGACTGCTAGCCTTGTGTCTCAAAGTATTGTTGGTGATCCTACCCAGTATCAATTACTACAACAAAGAGAGATGCTTTCTAGAGCAAGGGCTTTAGAATACGAATGCAACCAAGGTGATTACACTTACTTTGGTAATGCTAGAGGTCAGAAGAGTTACAACAGTTACAAACCTTATACCGCACTACAACGATAATGGCAGCAGTAACACAAACAATTCCTAACTATCTAGGAGGTGTTTCTAATCAACCTGATGATAAGAAACGACCTGGACAGGTGACAAAATGTATAAATGCATATCCTGACCCTACCTTTGGTCTAACAAAGAGACCAGGTTTTAAGTTTCTTACCACTCTTAAAGAGACAGGTGGAGCTGCATTCGATAACACAGATTTAGATAATGCAAAATGGTTTTATATAAACCGTGATGCTGATGAAAGATATATAGGTTGTATTGTAGGACACGGTACACCAGCTACTGCAGCTATCCATATATGGAATGCTATTCCAACTGGTGGTGGTGTATATACTAAAGCTACAATAACCTATCCAGATAATGGCTTAGCTTCAACCTCCTTAGCAGGTTCAGGTTATGAGCCACGTAGCTATCTAAGCTCTACAACAGCCACAGACTACGATGTTCTGACTATACAGGACACATACTATATAACTAATAAAGCAGTCACTGTAGCGGCTCACACAGCCCCTACGTTTAATGCTAGATACAGGGCTACTGTAGTACTTAACGGTACAACTAATGGTCTGTATAAAATAACCTTTGATCCTGATTCAGGCAGTGATGAGGTAGAAGATTATTCTGCTAGTGGAGCTACAGCTGATACCATCTTAGATGACTTAGCTTCTAACTGGGGTACAAGTAATCTCACTGTAACTAAGTATGGAAATACTTTAGAGTTCACTTATAATGCAGCTTTTAAATTAACAGTACAATCACCTAATGGTACTGAGCTTACTACTTATCAAGACGAAGTAAATAGCATTAATGATTTACCTGTATATACAGCTACAGATAGAGTAGTTAAAATATTAAATACAGATGCTGTTGAGGATGATTACTATGTTAAGTTTGATGGTGATACAAAAGTATGGAGAGAAACAGTATCTCCTAGTGTATCAACAGGCTTAAAAGAAATCACAATGCCTCATCAGTTGGTGTGTACAGCTAAAGATACATTCCAATTTAAAGCTGTCCTATGGACTAAACGTAATGTAGGTGATGATACAACAAACGAACATCCAAGTTTTGTTGGGAAAAAAATTCAGCAGAGTTTCTTTTCTAATAATAGGCTAGGATTCCTATCTGAAGATAATGTATCTCTAGGACAAGCTGGAGACTATCTTAATCTATATGCAACTACAGCACGTACACAGACAGATGCTGATCCTGTAGACCTTAGTGTTAATAGTACTAGACCTGTAACATTACATGGTGTACTACCAGCAGCACAAGGTTTATTCTTATTTAGTCAGAATCAACAGTTTATGTTATTCGCTGCTGACAGTGGTTTATCCCCTAAGACAGCAGTGATTCGTAGTGTATCAAACTACAAAATGGATACTAATATTGATCCAGTAGATACAGGTACTACGATAAACTTTGTAAGTAAGACACATGAAACTCAAGGATTTACTAGAGTCTTCGCAATGGTGCCTCAAGGTAATAATGCGGTACCTTCTGTTCTTGATATTGGTCGTACTGTTGCAGAATATATTCCGGCTACTGTAGATAATTTAATCTCCAGTCCACAGAATAGTTTCATTGCTTTGTCTGGTAAGACTGCTAAAGATATATATTTCTACCGTACATATATCGAAGGTGATCGTATGTTATTCCAGTCATGGTTTAACTGGACACTTCCAGGTAATGTACATTATGTAACTGTAGATTCAGATACACTGTATGCTGTAATCAAAGATGGTACAGGCGCAGCGGCTAGATATTATGCTGTCAGTGCTACTGTTACAATGACTCCAGAAGAAACAATTATTACTAATGCTGCAGGTCAACAGATTAACCCTCATATGGATCTATACACAGCAGCCAAGAATGTTGCTGGTAATAAGACAGTTGTATATGACGCAACCAATGATTTTTCTAAATGTTATATTCCATTCACTGATATCACATCTTTAGATCCTGTTATATTAATTTCAGGTAATGCTACAGAAAACTTTGAAGGTGTAACAGAATCAGGTTTTACTATTACTCCTACCAGAGCCACAGACGGTGATGGCACTTATTTCAAAGTACCTTTTAAAGATTTGTCTGATCAAGCTGCTAATGTTTATGTAGGATATAAGTATGACTTTGACGTAACTCTTCCAAAAACCTATTTTAGAATGGGGGAAACGAGTTCTAGTGACTACACTGCAAATCTAATTATATCTAGAATGAAGTTTTCAGTAGGTTCTTCTAGTGTATTAGGTTTTAAACTTAAATCTAAAGGAAGAGAAGGAGAGATCTATGAAGTATATCCTGATTCAGGTTCTACCATATCTATCACTGCTAATGGTACTAGTGGTGCTCCTGCTGATACTACTCTCACCAATGTAGCTACAACTACATCTGGTAGTGGAGAGAATATGACAGTAAACCTTACGTTAGCTAGCGGTGTTTGTACAGCTATGACTGTCCATACAGAAGGAAAAGGTTATGCTACTAATGATACTATTACTGTATCTAATAGCCTCACAGCTACAGCAGCTAATGTTACAGGTACTCTTACTCTAGGAGACAAAGCATTTACTTATTATGAATCTAGATATCAAGATCCTAATGATATCATTGTTAAAGTTAATGGTGTCAAAGTAACAGGTTGGACTATCAGTGGTGATGTTATCACTCTTGCTGATCCTCCTGGTGCTGGTAAACTCGTTAAAATCTATTTAGATAATTGGTATGATATACAAAGTGTACAAGAACCAAACTTCTATTTAGCTGATGACGTACCTTTAGATACACAAGAGATGTTCACTGTACCTATACATCAGAGATCAGACAACTTTACACTAAGAGTCTTTAGTGACTCACCATTCCCAGTCTCTCTAACATCAATGATGTGGGAAGGGAAATACTCACCACGTTATTATAGGAGGACTTAGAATATGACATGGGCTGCAGCTGCTTTTGGATTAGCAGCGGTTGGTACTGGTTTAGGCTGGATGAGCGGTAGAAATGCCGATCGTATGGCTAAGAAGATGATTGAAAAGCAGTACGAAGCTGATATGGCTAATTGGAAGTTTAACTACCAAGAAGCCTTAGATCAATGGGAATTTCAGAAAGAAGACGTTGACATTGCTCAATGGAATTTTGATCAACAACGTAAACTTCGTAACGCACAAGCTGCTAATGAATGGATTGATCAAGATAAACTTCGTATTTGGGATTATAATAATCAAGTAAAAGCTTATAATGCTAGTGTAGAATCATATGGTGTACAATTAGAATATAATGATATAGCTGCTGAACTTGCAGCATCTGCAGCTGCACAAGCTTATCAAGAAGAATTAATCTTATTAGGTTTTCAACATGAAGAAACACAGATTCAACATGATAGAAAGCTTAAAGCTACAGGGCTGAAACGTAAAGATCTTCAATTACAGATTGATGAAAACAAACGTATTTCAGGCTATGATGCACAGAGAACAAAAGCTATGTTAGCTGGAAAGCAAGCTGAACTAAATCAGAAATTAGAACTACAGAAGATTGATGGGTATGGAACTGTAGGTAAAGTAAGAGCATTGAATCAAGTTGGAAGATCTAAGCGTAAGAATTTAGGTGCTGTACAAGCTGCAAGTCAACGGTTAGAGTACGCTTTAGCTGATGCAATGACTAGAGCAGAAGTTAACCATGGATTAGATCTTGCAAAAATTAATGCTAAACTAGAAGCTTTTGCAGATCGTATAGATTTACAAGATGAAATGTTTATAGAAGATTTATATAATACTAGAGTTGATACAGAATTCACTCTACAACAGTTAAGTGAATCACTTGTAAGCACTAACTTAGACTATCAAGCTAATGAGCAGAAACGTAGTCTTGATAAGTATGCTTCAGATCTTAAGGCTAGAGAAATGCTTGCACCTGCACCTCTGTTAGCACCTGAGATATCTAAACCACTAGAACTACCTGAACCTGTCTTACAGAAACCACGTAAGCCTCGTAAGGGTCCAGAACCAATTGCTGGAGCTGCTGTTACAGGCCACGGTCTTGCAGGTCTTGCAGGAGGTCTTCAAAGTATGGCATCAGCTGCTGCAGTTTTGGCAGGCTCATAAAACTAACTAATTAAAAAACATGGTAATCTACAACCCACGCCGTTCTACGGAACGGCTTCAGGAATTAATTGTAGACCTCTCTAGCACTAGTAAAAAGAAAACTAGTGAAACTTTAGACAGAGGTTCAAAAGTATATCAACAAGGTCAGAATGCTATTAATCGTGAATTCCAAGGAGTTCAAGAAGCGATTAATACACTTCAGACCAATCACAACACAGTTACAAAGAATCGTGCTGATATTTTTGACGCACATCAGAAAGATAATGAATATGTACAAGCCTTAGTAAATAAGAATGTTGAACGTGAGATAAAAAATATAGATGCTAGAGCCCAGACAGAACTTAAAAATTCTGAATCTTGGCGTAAGATAATTGGTATAGGTACTGGTTATGCTTTACAACAAGCTCAGAAAGAAAAAGCTGAAGTTAAAGAACAAGCAAAAGGTATTGTAAGTACTGGTAGGTTTAATACAGTTGAATCATTTCAAGCTATAGAACGTGTATTTACAGAAAAGATAAGAGACGAAAACAGACAGAGACAAATATATAAGGAAGCAGGTCTTCAACCTGACCAAATAGAGTTACTTGTAGGTAAGAGTGCTGCAACATTAAGAGCAATACACGAACAAAATGCTATAAGTTATGCAGCAGATCTTACAACTAAAATAGCTTCAGGTTCTTCTGAGCTTGTTCATAGAAATATTATACCAACAACTGGTGGTTCAGCAACATCTTATTCTAAGCTTCACCAGCAACTTACTACTGATCCTAACTATAAAACTCCTGAAGGATATAAATTAGCATCATCTAAATTAGGTTCAGCGCAAAGCGCTTTATTACGTGAAGCAGCTAAAGACTTTGGTAATGATAAACTTTTTAATAAATTTATTAGTCCAGCATTATCAACTTATTTTCAAAAAAGTGCTGTAACTTCATTAAAACCTTTACTGAAAGATGTAGAAGCTAAGCAAAAAGAAATAGCTTTTGCTAGAGATTTTAGTACTATTCATGAGCTTTTTAAATATTCAGAAGGTTTTA
>VTLG01010046.1_pt1 | contig 13519 bp, 14 predicted proteins | sample 4694571 | NCBI WGS metagenome assembly VTLG01 (sample SAMN12604809, study PRJNA352737) | marine metagenome | biome: ENVO:00000447; feature: ENVO:00000209|ENVO:00000569|ENVO:01000036; material: ENVO:00002151; isolation source: viral sequences binned using virsorter ...
AGTATGACTCTGAAACTACTGCAGTTATTTATATATTTGGTAAAAAAGACGCTGGTAGATTAAAAGGTGGTAAGTACTTTCAAGATTATAAAAAGAATAAGAATAATATGAGTGGCTTTGAAGAAGCAGGGTATATTCTTACCGCACCGCATGTTTCAATATCAGTTGGTGGTAAAGAAATAAGTGGAACAACAATGAGAGAATTGCTTGGTTCATCTAAATATGAAAAAGATAGAGAAAAGTTATTTAAAAAAGCATTTGGTTATTTTGATAAAGGTGTTTACACTATGATGGTAAATAAATTTAAAAAATTATTTGAAAATAAAAAATTGAGTGGTGATATAATTGAAGAATTTTTATTAGATGTTAATATTAATAATATTATTAAAGAAGGTAGTACAAGTGTATCTTTTGGGGCGGATGATGGTCCACCAATTCATTATAAAGGATTTAGTGATTATAAAAGACAATCTAAAAAGTGGATTGATACTTTGTATGCCGAAAAAGGTTGGGAAGTAATACATTATATTTTAGGGAAACATGCAATTAATCCTGATTTTGATTATACATTAAATTATAGTGTTGTACCAGCTGTTGCATATGGTAGAAAAAATACAGGTGATTATGGATCACGGTTTGGGGTAACTGATCCGATAGGTGAGTATAAAAAACATATAGAAAACAAAGTATTGAGAAACGTTGGATATGAAATAATAAAATGGATGGGTATAACACCAGACGGTAAAGATTATACTGGTGTAGACGTAGAAACACCAATTTTACCTGGTGTTGGTGATGATAATACTATGAATACAGCTATTGCAGTGAAAAAAGCTGAAAAAACAAGTAAGGGATTACCTAAAATAAACACATTAAAAGAAAGAATAAGTTTAGATGAGGAAGTAAAACTTATTATTGGTGAAGATATAAAACCAGATGTTATAAAAAGTTTTTCTATTAGAGATTCACTAAATTCTAAAATATGGGATAATAAACAAATAAAACCAGAAATTAGAAAAAAATTATTAGTGATAGCTAAAAACTTTTTTAAAGATTTAGAGTTAGAACCAAATATCAAATTAAATGATATAACTTTAACTGGTAGTATTTCAAATTATAATTGGTCAAAGTTTTCAGATATTGATTTACATTTAATAATTGATTTTAAACAAGTAGATGATGATAGTGACTTTGTAAGAAATTATATGTTAGCTAAAAAAACTATTTGGAATAATAAACATGATATTACTATATACGGATTTCCTGTAGAAGTTTATGTAGAAAACGTAGGTGATCCACACGTAGCGTCAGGTCTTTATTCAATATTAAAAGATGAGTGGATAGTAGTACCAAAGAAAAAAGAATTACAAATTGATTTACAAGATATTCGTTCAAAAGCTGAAGGTTATTTAGGTTCAATACCAGTTTTACAAAATTTGATGAAAGATGGTAAGTATGATGAAGTAGTTGAGATGGTAGAAAAAATTCAAGATAAACTTAAAAGAATGAGAAGTTCTGGTCTTGCTAAAGGCGGAGAGTTTTCAGTAGAGAATCTTGCATTTAAAGCTTTAAGAAGGTCACCATTTATTGCAGATATTATTCAAATGAAGAATGATGCTTATGATAAAAAGATGACAATGAAAGAACGAATAAGTTTAGATGAGGAAGTTAAGTTATTAGTAGAGGGTGGAGCATATGGACATATGAATCATCCGTTTGATGATAAAAATATTACATTTTCAGATTTAAAACAGATAATTATTAATGGACTCGGCGGTAAGTTAAACCGAGAGGATGGAGTTACTGAGAAACTTGATGGTCAAAATTTAATGATTTCTTGGGTAAACGGAAAATTAGTTACAGCTAGAAATAAAGGTCAATTAAAAAACTTTGGTTCATCAGCGATGGATATAAAAGGAGTTGCATCTAAATTTTCAGGTAGGGGTGATATTAGAGATGCATTTGTATTTGCAATGAAAGATTTGAATAAATCAATAGGTTCATTATCTGATAAACAAAAAGATAAGATATTTGGCAATGGTAAAAACTGGATGAACTTAGAAGTTATGTATCCAAAGTCAGCTAATGTAATAGATTATGATAAAGCACAAATAGTATTTCACGGAACATTAGAATATGATGAAAGTGGTATAGCAATAGGACAACCTAAAGATTCAGCTCGTATGTTAGCTGGTATGATTAAACAAGTAAATCAAAGTGTACAAAAACATTATACAATTGGTAAACCTCAATTTTTATCAGTACCTAAAGTACAAGATTTTAGTAAAAAGAAGAAAGTATATTTGAATAGACTAAAAAAGTTACAAAATCAGTATAAACTTAAAGATAATGATACACTATCTAAGTATCATCAATCATTTTGGGAAGAATTTATATTTAATGCATCAAAACAACATAAGTATAAGATACCAAATAAGGTTTTAGTTAACTTAACTAAGAGATGGGCGTTCTTTGATAAGTCATATAAGATACCAACGATAAAGAAAGACATAGATAATAAGAAATTTCTTAATTGGGTACTATCATTTGATAAAAATGACCATCAAAAATGGGTAAAGGATAATATGAAACCATTTGAAGTGTTGTTTTTTGATGTAGGAGCAGAAATATTAAAGAATATTGGTGGATATTTAGCTGCATCACCTCAAAAGGCTGTACAAAAGATACGAAAAGATGTAATTAGTGCAATAAAGACAGTAAAGAGTGGTGGAGATATTAAAAAGATACAAACTTTGAAGTTACAATTAGATAAGTTAAATAAGATTGGTGGATTATCCGCTATAGTTCCGTCAGAAGGTATAGTTTTTAAATATAAAGGTAATACTTACAAATTTACTGGTGCTTTTGCTCCTGTAAATCAAATTGTAGGGTTATTACACTTTTAGGAGTAAACATATGCCAACTATGGAAGAAATAAGACTAGCATTAGGTAAAATGGATAAATCATCCGATAAACCTTTAATAGAATCATCAAATATTATTAATGAAAACGTAAATCCAAATCCATTTTCTGAAAAATTATTTGCCCCTGTTGAACAATTGGAAAATAAGATACAAGATAGAGATAAGATTATTGAAAGTTTAAAGAATGAGTCAATTGTATTAAAGAACCAAGTTTCTAGAGTAGAAGAAGAGAAATCTACTATTTTAGAAGAGTTAGAGAAATCAAGATGGTTAGAAAGTAAAGTTGCCTTAGCAACAAAAAAAGTATATGAAGATAAAGTTAAATCAATTATTAACGAAAATGTAGATTCAAAGTTAATCCATGTGCTAACAGCTGTTGCAAGAAGAAAACAAGGTAATCAACAATTAAATTGGGGGAATTGGTTAAAGATACCTGAGAATAGATATTTGTATGAAGTAAATGAAGATATAGCTAAAAAAATATTTGAAGATACTAATGCTTTAATACCTACGAAGAGAACACGAGGAAGTGGAGGAGCTTTAGTTAAAAATTATTCATTATCATTTAGTGGGAATACAGGTGATGCAGCAGAGTCTTATGCAACAACTGATTTTAACCCTGATACTTATAACCTTCATTTAGGATGTACTGTCTCTTATTGGGTTAAACCAGATGAAACAGGAAATACAATGTTTGCATTTGGTAGAAAACATAGTAATAATGAACGATTTGTATTTGGTATCAATAGACATCGACAAGGATACTTTGCCATTGGTTCAAATAAACTAACAACCTCGTGGGTTAATATGGACACACCATTAGAAGAATCGTTGTTAGAAGAGTCTGGTGAATATTGGAATCTAAGAACAGATATGTGGTATCATATGGTACTAACATATGATGACCGTTCAGATACATCTTCTGCTACGGATCGTAAAATATATGTAAACGGTGTGCTTCGTCATACAGGCACCATCAATTGGAGTTCTACAGGTGGTGATACTGGTGGTATGTATTTTGGAGCTCGTAATGTATCTGATGCGTATCAGAATGGATGGGCTTGTAAACTTGATGAAGTATCTATTTTTAATACAGCTAAAGATGCCACTTGGGTTTCAAATGCATATAATAGTGGAAAACCAACAGATTTACAAGGTGAAAGTGGTATTGTAGGATACTGGAAATTTAATGAAGGTTCTGGAACTACTATTAAAGATCATTCAGGAAATGGTAATCATGGAACTTTTGGAGCCATTTCTGGAGATACTACAGCATTTCCAACTTGGTCAACAGATACACCATAAACATAGGAACAATTATGTCAGGATATAGTAGAGAAAATAAACGTCAAAACGAAGCGTTACAAACTATTTTACGAGGAGGAACTCCCGAAAAACGAATTTTTGTTGCACAAGAAGATTTAGAGTTTAAAAAGAAGTTAAAACTAGAAAAAGAAGAAGAACAAAAACGAATAGACGATAAATTAGAGATAACTAAAGAGGCAAGAGTACCTTGGTTCTGTCCTGAATGTAAAAAAGTAATGAAAAGACGGCTAGATGATAGAATGTGGTATTTATATAGTCATTGTTTAGATTGTCAAATAAATGTTGAAAATAAAATGAGGATTGATGGTACATATGATGAATGGGCTACAAAAAAAGTGATTGCAAACAAATTAGCTTGGGTAAAAGACCAAAAACAAAGTATTGAAGAGTTTAAAAAACAAGATTCAGTAGAATTTTGGCAACAAGTTAGACCTGATGGATATTCGGTTGATAAAGAAAAGTGGCAAATGGATATTGAAGAAATTAAAAAACAGGCAGATGAAGCTTTAGAGCATCTACAAAAAATAGAAGATTCTTTAAAGTAATATATTTATATATAGGGAAATAACACTAATTAATAGGAGAAATTAAATGGCAACAATAACAAGTGGTGGTAAAGGAAGAACCGATGTGTCAAGTAGAAGCGTACCTTCTATAAAAGATGATGCAAAGTTTAGTAAAATAAAAACAGTAACAGAAGGTATAACAGACCTTACTGGTTCTAATGCTGGTTCAAGTGGATTTATTATAACTACTGCAGGAAGTTCAGTTATTTGGCCAACCGAAGGTGATTCTATTGAAGCATCATCTTTAACTGCTAAAACACTTTATGAAATAGGTGTAAAACAAATAAGCGGAAGTGGTACTGTAAGCGTAGTATATTAATATGGACCGAAACTCAAAAGGACAATTAAAAGATGTAATTAAACAGGAGTATGTAAAATGTGCATCCGACCCTGTTTATTTCTTGAAAAAGTATTGTGTGATACAACACCCAATAAAGGGTAAGATACCTTTTAATTTATATAATTTTCAAGAATCAACTGTTAGTGATTTAGTACAGCATCGCTTTAATATAATTTTGAAAGCAAGACAATTAGGGATATCAACACTAACTGCTGGATACTCTTTATGGATGATGACATTTCATCAAGACAAAAATATCTTGGTAATTGCTACTAAACAAGAAGTTGCCAAAAATTTAGTAACAAAAGTTCGTGTAATGCACGCAAACTTACCAAGTTGGTTAAAACAACCATGTGTTGAAGATAATAAGTTATCATTGAGATATAAAAATGGTTCACAAGTAAAAGCAGTATCAAGTGGTGAAGATGCCGGTCGTTCAGAGGCATTATCATTATTAATACTTGATGAGGCAGCATTTATTGATAAGATTGATACAATATGGGCAGCAGCATCACAGACGTTATCAACTGGTGGTCAATGTATAGCACTATCTACACCGAATGGTGTTGGTAATTGGTTCCATAGAACTTGGATGGACGCAGAAGATGGTTTAAATGATTTTAAGTTTATAAAGTTACACTGGACATCTCATCCTGAAAGGGAACAAGATTGGAGAGATGAACAAGATAAACTGTTAGGACCTTCATTAGCAGCTCAAGAATGTGATTGTGATTTCATCACTTCTGGTCAATCTGTAGTTGATGGTGTCATTTTAGAGGAGTATAGAACCACTCAAGTTAAAGATCCTATTGAGAAGAGAGGTATTGATAGTAATGTTTGGATATGGGAGCCACCAAATTATACAAAAGATTATGTAGTATGTGCTGATGTTAGTAGAGGAGATGCAACAGATTATTCAGCTTTTCATATTATAGATATAGAAAGTTTAGAACAGGTGGCGGAATACAAAGGTAGAATGTCTACTAGAGATTATGGTAATTTATTAGTTAATATGGCTACCGAATATAATAATGCTTTGTTAGTAGTTGAGAATAATAATATTGGTTGGGCAGCTATACAGCAATGTATTGATAGAGAATATGAAAATTTATTTTATATGAGTAAAGATTTACAGATAGTAGATACACAAAGACATATTAATAATAAGATTAATCGAATGGAAAAACAATTAATTCCTGGATTTACTTTGACACAAAAAACAAGACCATTAGTAATAGCAAAATTAGAAGAATTTTTTAGAGAAAAATTAGTAACAGTTCATTCACAAAGATTAATTGATGAATTGTTTGTATTTATATATAATGGAAGTCGTGCAGAAGCTATGTCAGGATATAATGATGACTTAGTAATGTCTTATGCAATGGGTTTATGGATAAGAGAAACTGCTTTACGATTAAGAACAGAAGGTATAGAATTGCAAAAGAAAGCAATAAATAGTATTACAACAAATCAAGGTGTTTATACACCATCAGATAACCAAAATGATTCTTGGGTAATGGAAGTAAATCAGAAAAAAGAATCATTAGAATGGTTAATTAAGTAAAGAGGTAAAAAATGGCTGATAAAAGTCTATTTGGTAGATTACAACGATTATTTTCTACAAACGTAATTGTAAGAAATGTAGGTGGCAAAAAATTAAAAGTTGCTGATACAAGTCGTACGCAATCTATGACAAGAAGCAATTTAGTTGATAGGTACCAAAAAATATTTACTGGTGCAGGTTTGAGTGGATATTCAGATTCACTATTAACTAAATCAATGAGACTAAATCTTTTTAAAGATTATGAATCAATGGATAATGATGCAATAATTTCAAGTGCACTTGACATTTATGCAGATGAATCCACTATGAAATCTGAGTATGGTGACGTTTTAGAAATAAAAACAGATAATAATCAGATTAAAGAAATATTACATAATTTATTTTATGATGTTATTAATATAGAATTTAATTTATGGCCTTGGGTTCGTAATATGTGTAAATATGGTGATTTCTTTTTGAAGTTAGATATTGATGAAAAATATGGTATTACAAATGTAGTCCCTTTATCAGCTTATGATGTATCTAGATTAGAAGGCCTAGACCCTGAAAATCCAGAATATGTTAAATTCTTAATAGAGTCAGTTACAAATCAACATAGATATAAACAAGAAGATTCTGCTTCAAAAGAAGAATTAGAAAATTATGAAGTAGCTCATTTTAGATTACTTTCAGATGCTAATTATTTACCATATGGTAAATCACAAGTTGAAGGTGGCCGTAAGATTTGGAAACAGTTAACTCTTATGGAAGATGCTATGTTAATTCATAGAATTATGAGAGCACCTGAAAAGAGAATATTTAAGTTAGATATAGGAAATATTCCACCTAATGAAGTTGATAACTATATGCAAAAAGTTATTAATAAAATGAAAAAAGCTCCAGTAGTTGATGAAGATACAGGTGATTATAATTTGAAATATAATATGCAGAATATTACTGAAGATTTCTTTCTACCTGTACGTGGTGGTGATAGTGGAACGAGTATAGATTCACTTCCAGGTTTAACGTATGAAGCAGTTGAAGATATTGAATATCTTAAACATAAACTTTTATCTTCATTAAGAATACCAAAAGCGTTTTTAGGATATGAAGAACAGGTTGGTAGTAAAGCAACATTAGCAGCAGAAGATGTTAGATTTGCAAGAACAATTGAAAGAATTCAAAGAATTACAATATCAGAATTAACTAAGATTGCTATTGTTCATTTATATGCACAAGGTTATCAAGATGCAGATTTAGTTAATTTTGAATTAGGTCTTACAAACCCATCTACAATTTATGAAGAAGAAAAGGTTGAATTATGGAATAATAAAACTTCACTTGCGTCTTCAATGTTACAAGATGGTTTAGTTTCTTCAGCGTGGATTTATAAAAACATTTTTAGTTTTACTGAAGAAGAAATAAAAGAATTAGATGATGAAATAGTATTTGATTTTAAACAAAAGTTTCGTCGCAGTCAAATAGAAAATGAAGGAAATGACCCAGCTAAAAGTGGAGAAGCAGCAGGAACTCCATCTGATATGGCAATGGGTAGAACTGGCCACGAATTAGAAGATGAATTGGGTCCAGAAGGCGGTTCACCACCAGGTGGATGGGATGGTGCAGGTAGACCTAGAGAAGTTCCTCATCATGGTAAAGATGGTAGTGCAAGAGGTAGAGATCCACTTGGAGCACACGATAAGAAAAAGGGTGGCAGTAGTTCACGTAGATTTGGTAAACATTTAGCACTAGCTCATTTTGATAAATTGAAAAAAACAATGAAATTTAATAAATATGATACAAAAATTATAACAGAGGCACAAGAACTAGAAGACGAGTATAATAGTGAGGTAAGTTCTTTAAGCGAAAGTGTTTCAAATGAATGATTATTATTTAACTTTATATTTATTTATGACATACTATATTAAACTATGGAGTATTTTATAATGGCTCGGAAATTAAAACATTCTAAGATAAAGAATACAAGTATTCTTTTTGAATTATTAACAAGACAAATCACAGCAGACGTATTGGCAGGTAAAAGTACTAAATCTGTTAAAATTGTAAAGAAGTATTTCAATGAAAATACTGAATTAGGTAAAGAGCTACAATTATATAGAGTACTTTCTGAAAAACATTATGAATCTACAGATAGAGCGACTCAATTAGTAGAAGCAGTTATTAAATCACGACAAAAATTGAATAATTCAACGTTAAGACGTGAGAAATACAATCTTATTAAAGAAATTAAAGACAATTATAATGCAAATGACTTTTTTAATGGTAGAATATCCAATTATAGAATATTAGCATCGATTTCTAATGTATTTCAAGCAGAAACCACAGATACTATATTCGACCCTGAAGCGGTTGTTACTTCTAAGTTTACTGTTTTAGAGCACATTACTAGTAAAAAACTTAATACAGTTGAAACTAAAAATAAAGTTTTACGTGAATATAATAAAAAAGATAAAGATTTAAGATTATTAGCATATCAGATTCTTGTAGATAAGTTTAATCAAAAGTATAAAACACTAGATGAATCTCAAAAGAATTTATTGAAGAATTATATTAATAATGTTAGCAATACAAATTCAATGAGAGAATTTATTGATAGTGAAGTAGAAAAAATTAAAAAAACATTAAAACATCATACACCTAAAGTTTCTGATGAAATTACTAAGATTAAATTAACTGAAGCTATAAATCAGATAGAAAATATGACTAAAGGTAGAATAGTAAAAGATAAACAGGTTTTAACTCTAATGCGATATTATGAACTAATCAAGGAGATTAAGAATGTCCATAAAAGTTGAAGTGTTACGAAAATATATTAGAGAGCTTATTAAACAAGAGTTGGAAGAAGCTTCAGTAACTGGTAATATAGATGGTGGAGCAGGTCCACCTAAAACTCCAGCAGCATTTCGTAAGAAAAATTCGAAAAAAATTAAAAAAGCTGGACATGAAGAAGGACATAAAGATCCGGCAATATTTGGATTTAAAAAAGTAAGTGAAGCTAAATTTCATGTAAAAACTGAAATAGGTAGTGTGATAATTGACGCTGGTGGTAAAGGTGAGGCAGTTATGAAAGTTGCTAAAGCACTTAAAAAAGGTCGTAAAGGTATTATAAGTGTAAATAGAGTTGGTGTTTCTAAAGCAAAACAAGTTGATAAGAAACTTGAGAATGTAACTGAAGGAAAATATCACGATTATAAAAACGATGAATCTCTATCAGCAAAACAAAAAATTGGTTACTCAATGAGAGAGGTTCGAGATAAGTTAACAGAGTTAGATAAACTTGTTAAAATGAATGTGAGGTTGAAGAACGAAATAGGAGTTGATTCTACATCCTATTGGAAACGAACTCACACGGCTATGAAAAAAATTAGTGAAAGGTTAGTAAAACTAGCAAACAAAGTCGGTCAACTTTATTAATCTTCACTATGAAGAAACCATCTTGGAATAAAGATGGACTTAATTTTTTAGGAAAATTATTAAGTCTATCTAATCTGAAACGTCGCTGGCTCATAGAAGAGACCAAAGTAAGAGGTGAAGAACCAAACAAAATGGAAACGATAACTTTTATTGATAGATGGATAAAAAAATTAGAAGAGTTAAAAAACGAAATTATTAAAACACGGAGTTAGATGTGAGACAACTTATAGTAGATTATTTACCATTTGAAATAAAACAGGAACAGATTAATGAATCCATGAAAGAAAATAATGGAAAATTGGTTGTTCGTGGCGTTTTACAACGTGCAGAAGCTAAAAATCAAAATGGCAGAGTTTATCCACGTGAAGTTCTAGTACGTGAAGCTAAAAAATATCATAAAGAGTTTATTAAACAAAGTAGAGCAATGGGTGAATTAGACCATCCAGAAAGTTCAGTAGTTAATTTAGCCAATGTATCTCATAATGTAAAAGAAATGCATTGGGAAGGTGATAATTTATTAGGTGAAGTCGAAGTACTAAGTACACCATCGGGTAATATATTAAAAGAATTATTTAAAAGTGGAATTAAACTAGGTATTAGTTCCCGAGGTATGGGTTCAGTAGAAACTGTAAGTGAAGGTGGAGAACAATCTCAGGAAGTACAACCAGATTTTGAATTAATTGCATTTGATTTCGTATCGAATCCATCCACACATGGTGCTTTTATGTATCCAATGCATGAAAGTGTTAATAATGATATAGAAATACCGGCTGGAAGAGCATGTGGAGACTATTGTAAAGTAGAATCAGTTATTAATGATATTATGCGAGGAGCATAATATGATAAGTCTAAAATCACTAATCCGAAATATGAAAGAAGCTAAAATTACAGCACCTAAGAAAGGTGTAAAAACACCTTTGGATGCTAAAGTTCAGATACCTGGATATGGTGTAATGACGAGAAAACAATTACAAGGTGGTATTCAAAGAATGTTAACTGAAACAACAAAGTATGTTAAAAAGGGACAAGTAGAGAACGCTTATAGTATACTATATAAAAGAAGTGTCTTGAAAGGATTTTTGGAAACAGAAATCAAACATAGTGGGAAATAATTATGAAAATTTTAGAATCATATAAAAAGATAGCAAAAAGTATGTTGACTGAACACGCTTGGGATAGAAAATTTGGTGAACCACTTCCTACTTTAGATGATGTAATGAATGAAGCTTCTCAAGATGATGAAGATTATGTTCATATAGGATATGGTAAATATAAAGATAAAGACCACGTAGATGACCCTACAGCTCCAACATTTAAAAAAGATGACTCTGGAGCATTTGTACCATCTAAAGGTGGAGATGATAAAAAAGAACCTAAAGACGATAAAGAAGAACCAAAAGGTAAAGGTCTTGAACCTGATGATTTTGAAAGAGATTTTGATGATAGTGAACCCGAAGATAAACCATTTGGCGGAGATACTGGAATGGATGCTGATTTTGGTTATGAAGATGATGAAGAAGCCATGAACCAGGCAATGAAAGATATGGAAGATGAATTTGGTGATGAAGATGAATGGGATGAATCAATCAAAATAATCAATGGTAAAAAATATAAAGAAGTTAAAGAAGAAAAGAAAATTACAGAAAAACATATTTTAAGAGAAAACTATGAAAGATTTGGTGGAAAATAATGGCTGGTGATAGAAAAATGTGGGAACAATGGAAAGATTGGCGGTTAACTGAACCTATAAATGAAGGCTCAAAAGCAGTTAAAGCTTTAAAGGATGTGAATAAATCTGTAATTTCTACTATTAAAGGAATTAAAAATTTTAGAAAAATTATTGATGATTCACCATATGTACCAGTGCTTACTACAATATCACAAGAATTATATAGATTTGAAATAGATTTAGAGAAAAAATTACGATTATTACTTCCACAAATGAAAAAATATTCAACTGGTAATAAATTTATGGAAACCGTAAATGAAGAACATACTATTGTATTTTCAAAAGATGAAATGGCACAGTTACATAATGATGGTCAAATAGAAAAAGACGGACATAAGTACGTCTATACTGGAGATTAATGTGATTAAACTAAAAAAATTAATTAGTGAATCAGCTTGGGATAGAAAATTTGGTGAACCTTTACCTACTTTATCTGATGTGATGGAAAAACATAGTTGTGATTGTGGAGGTAGTTGTTGTACTGTAACTGAAGATGTAAAGCATATTACAAGAGCTAAAAAAATTGTACAAAATCTACAAAAAGATGAAAGTGGGTTTCGTTTAAATATGTGGGAAATGGTTGAACAGATGAGTAAAGATGAGGTTAATAAAAAGTTAGGAAACAAGTTAAAAGATTCATATAAGAAGAATGTAACTAAATTTATGATAGAGATGATTAAACTTGTTAGGAAAATGAAATGATTAAGTTAAAGCATATATTAACAGAGAAAAAAGAATTAGGTGGAAGTATGATATATCAGATTGATAAGGCAACTGATAGAAACAACCACAATGAAGCTAGAAGACTATTAGCTGTGTCTATGGGTAATAAAAAGTTAGCAAAAGTTTATGTAGCTATAGAAGATTTAAATATGGCACTTGGTCATTTACCACCAGAATTAAAAAAACTTCGTATAAAAATGGATAAAGAATTATTTAAACAATCCTACAAAATGTATTCAGACCACGATATTATAGTAGGTGTATTCTAATGCCATTCAAATCTGAAAAACAGAGAAAATGGATGCATGCTAATAAACCTAAAATGGCTAAGAAGTGGGAAAAAGAAGAAACTATTAAAAAACTTCGTGAGATAATTCGTATGGAACTAGAAGGAAGTTGTGGATATGGTATAGATGGTAAGGTAGGTGATGAGCCTGCAGGACCACATTTGTTGAAGAAGAAAAAGAAAGAAGAAGAATCTGTAGATGAAGAAAGAGATTATAAAGCAGAATACAAAAAATATGGGTCATCTAAAAAAGCTAAGAAGTATAGAGCAGAATTAAATCAATACAATCGTAAGAAAGGTACTTATGGAAATGGTGATGGTAAAGATGCATCACATAAAGGTGGAAAGATAGTGGGATTTGAAGCAGAATCAAAAAACAGAGGTAGAGCAGAAAAAAGTCGTTTAAAGAAAGAATCATCTTCAGCGTACGGTAAGTCTATAGAAAAGATAGCTAACGATAGAAAACTAAAATCTCTTTCTAAAAAAGATAGAGATACTTTAATGAAGATTGCAAAACTGATGAAGAAATCAAATGAATCCGTAAATGAAGCTAAAAGTTTTAAACCTGAAAAAAGAAGAAAATTAAAAAGTGGTGAAGTTGAGGTAATGAAAGGTAGAGGAAGTAAACAAAAGTGGTTTTATCTAA